>Ga0105048_10000985_pt1 | contig 45808 bp, 31 predicted proteins | sample MAT05_FD_78382 | JGI IMG/M metagenome (GOLD analysis project Ga0105048, IMG submission 78382) | Freshwater microbial communities from Lake Fryxell liftoff mats and glacier meltwater in Antarctica - MAT-05 | ecosystem: Environmental > Aquatic > Freshwater > Ice > Liftoff microbial mat | place...
CGCAGTATTCTCCCTCCGGCTTATCCCTTACCACCTATCCCTTAACCCTTTCCTACACCTACGATGAACTGGGCCGCCTCGCCTCCGAGACCACCGAGCTCCCCGGCTTTGACAAGCAGGGGGGCGGCTACCGCTACGACAAGCTCGGCCGCCGCCAGAAGCTCATTTATCCCGACGGTTCCAAAGGTCATTAAAAGGGACAGGTCAAAAACGAAACTCCGCCCAGCGGTGTCATGCTGCGGCTCGCCGAGACGGTTCGACCTGCCGGAGTCTTCCGAAAAAGCGGTGATTACTGCGCCATGTTCCTTTTCGCCGCTGATTGAATCAGTGCTGGCTCGGAGAACAGGTTGAGGGAAGGCGCATGTGGACAACGAGAACAAGAAATTATCGGATCGCCTCCTTCAGTCTAGGAGTAGATGTTTATCGTTCTCCATCTCTCCCAGCTTAATACGATGAAATCCTATTTTGAATATCGTGGATCGACGTTCGTGTTGCTCGTATCGTTGTTTTTTGTGGGCCTCGGGGGATGCTCCCGCCTTCGCAATCAAAGTGGCCAAATTTTCGTGATCACTGCCGGGAGGGAAAATGTCAAAATGGGATTGGTCGGGGTTCACATTCTCACCGATGAGCAGCTTAAGCGCATCGCAGCACCGCTTCTAGCGCGCCACCAAATCGCCACGGAGAAATACAACCTGCATAAGGCCCAATGCGCGAGGGATCGGGAGAGATTAGCCCAGTTTGGATTAGAACTTCAAAGCATGGTTCCTGTGGGACTGAAGATCAGCGTAATCGATACCCTTGAGCTCGAAATTTTGGAGCGAAGAGAGAGTCTGCTCGCGTCTGACCGCCGCGAATTGGTCGATCCACTTTTGGGCAACGGGGTTTTGGCCGAGGAGTTCGCTAGAACGCTGCCGCCCCCCAACGGAAAGACTGATGCTGATGGACTGTTTACGGTACGTGCGGGTTCAGGCGACTGGCTGATTGCATTCGACAGTCGCTTGGTCGGTAGTAGCGAAGAGAAGTATTTGTGGGCCGAACTCCTTACCACCGACAATGTACTGGTATTGGTTTCGAATGACAGTTTGGTGCGGCCAAGTGCCTTAGTGCCTTTTCTCTGCGAGCGCAGTGGCCTTCAATTTACCCCTCAGGAGTTAAAGGCACTCGATGTTTCGGCTGTAACAGAAGCGTGGATTAAGACAGCAAAAGATAGCGCCTTGAGCGCTCGTGTGAGAGCAATCGCAGATGAGTTGGATGCCGCAAAATCACGTTATAAGCTCACATTGGATTCAGCGCATTTCGAACTTTTGAGTAAATGGGGTGGCGAGGCATGGAGGAAATTACAGGTAGATGTAGCTTCGATCAGCGCTCACGAAGACGCCCGCCTTGCAGCAGCCCACTATAGAGATGCCACCATAGCATTGGACCGAATTATCGATGAGGTAAACTCGAAGGAAGACGTCGACCAAAAGTTAACAGAAAAGAAGAGAATCGCCGCCCAAGAGCTGATGGAGCAGAAATTGGTAGAATTGGTAGAGCAACAGCAGCGAAGGGTTGATGCAGCACTGGCCGCTGCAGAGTTGGCGAAAAAGAAGGCGTTGGCCGAAAAAGTGACCGCGCAAGAGGCGGAAGCAAAAGCGAAGAAAAGTCGCTGAGCTGGAAAAGTTGAGAAGCACGCCTTTCTTCGATGGAGGCCAGCATCGTCACTTCAGGCTTTTGAGGTTGCCCCGAATTGACGGACACAGGTTGGGCCCGATAGAAGGACTCAGCCTTGAGCGAACAGAACGAGCCCATACAACCTAACACCCCGACGGTGCGAACTTACGCGGATGACCGGTTCAACCTTTAACGCTGGTAAGCTGAGCGGCTGAACGCTGGTTGCTGGTGATTTCGTGGAGCGGGTTAACGGCCGCTCCTTTCCTGCTTTCCTGCGTTGCCCTTGGTCGCATAGGGTGGGCGTTTCTTTTCCTATGTCCCAAGCGCCGACCGAACGTTACGATCCTTACAATCAGCCGCCCTCGTTTTTCGAGGTGCATCGGGATCGGATGTGGGCGGCGTGTGTGTTCGTCGCCACCGTCGTGCTCACGGTGTTGTCGTTTCCGCCGTATCACGCGGAGCTGGCCTACGCGTTTGCCGTGCCAGCGATTTTTTGGGCTTACCTCAAGCCGGGTTTTAAACTGTACGCGGGCACGATGGCGGCGGCGCAGGCGGTGGCGTGGACGATTCTGCTCAGTTGGTTGCATCCTGTGACGTGGTTCGGCTTGTTGCTCGTCGGGCCGTTTGTCGGCGCGTGGGTGGGCGTCTGGTATCTCGCGGTGTGGTGGACGATGCCGCGCATGCTGGGGCGGCCGACGCCCAACCGCCTCATCGCGTTGCTCGGACTTTCGGCGTTGTGGGTGGTGCTGGAGTGGACGCGCACCTGGTTTCTCACCGGCTTCCCGTGGCTGCCGCTGGCGGCGAGCCAGTGGACGATGGTGAGCATGTTGCAGATCGCGGCCTACACGGGCGCGGGCGGTATTTCGTTTGTGGTGATCGCGGTCAACATCGGTTTCGCGGCGTACGCGCACCGGCTTTTCCGCGAGGGTGCCAAGGGATTCAACAAGCGCAGTCAGGAGTTTTTTCTCGCGTTGTTTCTGGTGCTGGCGTGCTTCTGTCTGCACATGCAAACGGCGTTCAAGCGCGCGCGTTTCACGGTGCCGCTGGCGCGCGTGGCGTTTGTGCAGCCGTACATCCCGCAGGCGGTGAAGTGGGATGAGTCAAAGGCGCCAGCGATCATGCAGACGATCGAGGATTACACGCTGCGCGCGGCGGCGACGCGGCCCGATCTCATTTTGTGGCCCGAGGCAGTGACGCCGTTCGCGGTGAAGGGACAGCCGGAAATGCAGCGCTGGACGGAGAATCTCGTCGCGCGGGCTGGCGTGCCGGTTTTACTTGGTTCGGTGGCTTTTGAAAAGACGGAGGCGCCGGAGCCGGTGTGGACCAATGGCGCGTTTTTAGTCGACCCACTGCGCGGGTTGGAGTCGCGCGGCTATGCGAAGCGGCATCTCGTGCCCTTTGGCGAATATGTGCCGCTGCGCTCGCTGCTCGGCTGGCTGCACCGGTTCACCGATGTGGGCGAGGGCGATTTCAAGGCGGGAACCGAACCGTCGCCGATCACCATTAATCTGGCGGCGAGTTCGTTTACCGTCGGGCCGTTGATTTGTTACGAGGATGTTTTTCCCAAGATGGCGCGTGACAGCGCGCTGGCCGGGGCCGATGTGCTGGCGGTGGTGACCAATGACGCTTGGTATGGCGAGGGCGCGGCGGCTTATCAGCATGCGGCGCATGCGGTGCTTCGCGCGGTGGAGACGCGGCGACCGGTGTTGCGCTGCGGCAATGGCGGTTGGAGTGGGTGGATTGATGAGTTCGGCAATATCCGGGCGGAGTTGAAGCGGCTGCCAAACGGCGTGATCACGACGCAGCATAAGAGCGAGGATCCGGCGGACAAGTCGCTGGCCGGGGCGAGCGTGTATTTCCGTGGCACGGCGACGGTGGATGTGTCGCATGATACGCGTATGGTCGGTGTGCAGAGTTATTACACGTTGCATGGCGATTGGTTCGTGGTGGTCTGCGCGGTGCTGGCTGGTTTTGCCTGGGCGCTGCTGAAAACGACTCCGGTGCCGGTCGCGCCGCCCGAGGAGAAAACCGCGGAGGTCTGACCGAGGACGTGGCCTGCGGTTGAGCTTGCCGCGCTCCTGTCACTCGCGCACCCCTTATTCCATGTCCCTCAGAAATCTATTGTTTGCCGCTTTGTTGGTCAGTCTCGCCGGTTGTTCCACGCCGGGGCCGATGGTGAAACTGCGGATCGCTGGTGGCGAAAAGGTGACTTTTGATTTGTCGCGAGCGACTGAGAATGAGGTCTTTCGGGTGGTGACTGCGGGCCTGCTGCCGAAGCCGGAGACGAAGCAGGGCGTTTATGTATTTAACCTTCTCATTAAGGACAAGGCGAAGCCCGTTCAGGTGAAAGTTGAGGATGTCACGGAGGACAAGGCTTCTATTTTGTGCGATGTGGCGAATCCAGAGCTGACCAAAGAAACGTGGAGTTGGACGGGCGAACCGCTGGACAAGGATAGCAAGCTGTTGGCGTGGGTGCATCATCTCGACGACGGGTTTTGTGTGTATCGTTTCACGATCACGCTGAGTGATGGGCGCACGAGTGTGCTGACGCATGCGGCGATGTATCCGGCCCTCGTTAAGAGCCGGATGCGTGCGCAGATGGGGATCGAATAGTCTGGGCGGTGGGACGCGCACTGTCGTCGCATGAGCTTCAATGGCTTGCAAATAACCAGAGGCGTCGCAGTTTTTGCCTGCCTGCGTTTGCCCTGAATAAAATCGATTGAGGCGGCCTCAACTTTCTTTCGCGCTTAGGTCCTCGGGTCTGGTTTTTCAGGGTTAGCGTGAGCGGCTTTCTTCCCCATGACCCTCTCCCGTTTGCGTTGGCTGATTCTCGGTCTGCTGTTTTTTTCCACGGTGATCAACTATGTGGACCGGCAGGCGTTATCGGTGTTGTTGCCGACGCTGCGTACCGAACTGGGTCTGACGAGTGCGGGCTACGGCATGATCACGACGGTGTTTTTGTTGGCGTTCACGTTTACGTCGATGCCCTTCGGCATGTGGGTCGACAAAGTGGGTACGCGATTGGGGCTTAGTTTTGCCATCGTCGGCTGGTCAGTCGCGGCGATTTTGCATGCGTTCGCGACTGGGCCCATCAGCCTTTGTGTTTTTCGCGGGCTGCTCGGAGCGTCGGAGGCGGGCAATTTCCCTGCGGGTGCGAAGGCCGTGGCGAGTTGGTTTCCGCAGAAGCAACGGGCGTTTGCCATGGCGGTGTTTGACTGTGGCACGGCCGTGGGTGCGGTGCTGGCTCCTCCGCTTGTCGCTTTGTTGGCTTTGAAATTTGGCTGGCGGTCGGCGTTTATCGTAACCGGTGTGCTGGGGTTTATCTGGTTGGCCTGCTGGCTTTGGATTTATCACGCGCCTGAGCGGCATCCGTGGCTGACGGCGGAAATGCGGGAGCAAATATTAAAGGAGGTGGGCGCGGTTAAGCCGAAGGCGCCCTTGTTTGGCGCTGCGCTTAAACGCATCATTGGGTTGCGTCCGTTGTGGGGAATAATGATGACGCGTCTCACGGTGGCGCCGGTGTGGTGGTTTTATGTATTTTGGTTGCCGGATTATTTGAGCCGGGGGCGGGGGTTTTCGTTAAAAGAGACGGGGTTTTACGCGTGGATTCCTTATCTGACGGTGGACCTTGGTAAGATGCTGGGCGGTGCGCTTTCCGACGGGCTGCTGGGGCGCGGTTATAGCGCGACGTTTGCTCGGAAGAGCGTGATGGTGCTGAGCGCGCTGGCCATGACGGGTGGTTTACAAGTCGTTAATGCCGGCTCGGCGGCGGCTGCGATCGCCTGGGTGTGCCTCGCGACCTTTGGCTTTGGCATGTGGAGTGCCAACGTCCTTGCACTGCATGCGGATATTTTTCCTTCCGAGACGATGGGCACGGCGATGGGCGCGACGCTGATGGCATCGAGTCTTAGCGGCGCGGGCTTTACGTTTGGCGTTGGGCAACTCGTGGATCGTTTTGGTTACACGCCGGTATTTTGGACGGTGGGTGTGCTTCCGCTCGCGGCCTGTGTACCGCTTTTTTTCTGGGTTGGGCGGGTAGAGCGAATTCGCGAGGTTTAAGTTCTAGGGTTACGCGTCGATCTATCGGCTGTAACATTTGCCCTTCACTCAACGTCTTCGTGCGAGCCCCCGTTCTTCTGCGGGCGGTAAAAATCCCCATGCTTACAGTAAGGTTTTGGCTACCCCTGATCGCCCTACTCATTTGTCCGCCCTCCTACGCGGTTGAATCGCTGCCACAGCCTAGTGTGAGTACGCTTGAGCTGGCGGAGCGTGTTTTAGACAAAGGGCTGGGGGCGTTTGATCTGGGCACTTACCCCGGGATCTTGTTGTTGCATGGCATGAGCGAGCTCGCGCTGGTGTCGCCCGATCCCGCGCTATTGGAGCGGACGATTGGGGTGTTTCAAAAATTTCGGACCAAGGAAATCGAGGGGCGGGGCAGCTTTATCTGCTACCGCGCGGGTGGAAACGGCGCGGCATATCTGCATTTCCGCGAGGTGGCTCCTCTGCTTGGACATCAAGTTACCGCAGAGGCCAGCCTCATGATGGAAAAACAACGGAGATCCGACGAGGGCTTGCTGGTTCCACCGGGTGAGCGTCGCAGTCCAGAAATGTCTTTTTTTGGGGTGCCGTCGACGTTGCCCAATGCGTCTACCTTTGGAGGAAAAGAGGACTACTTCGAACGCACGGAGATTGATGTCGGAGCATTTGAGCAGGTTTCCAGCGAGGCCAAACGCCTGATAGGAACCCGAAAGGGGCCTGACGACGCACTCTTGGTCCCTCTCTATGAGCGCCGCCGCGGCGATATGGTCTTCATCGACATGGCCTTTGCCGTGACGCCGTACTTGCTCTACGTGGGGCTCGCGGAAAAGAGAAACGACTACATCGACATGGCCGTGTATGAGACGGTGGAGCTGTTTCGCATTCTTCGGGATCAGAATTCGGGGCTCTTACATCAAGGCCGTGGCTTCCGAAGCATGGGCGTTGTTTCGCAGGACAACTGGAGCCGCGGAAATGGCTGGGGCGCGCTGGCGCTTGCCGCTCTCGTGCGCGATTTGCCTGCGGACCATCCGAAGCGGGCGGAGGTGGATGCGCTCGCGAAGGAATATTTTGCTGCGGTGTTGCGCTATCAGGACAAGGACGGGCTCTGGCATCAGGAGATGACGGATTTCTCCTCATACGTGGAGACGTCAGGCAGCGGTTTGCTCCTCTACAGCCTAGGCGTCGCGTTTGAAAAAGGCCTGCTCGAACCGATGTACAGGGATAATCTTGTCCGGGGGCTCAGCAGCTTGACTGCTTATATTGCTGACGATGGTTCGGTGAGTCACACCTGCGCGCCCTGCCTGTGTCCGGGGCAGGGAACCAAGGAGGATTATAAACGGTATCTGTGGGTTTATAATGATTCGCATGCCTTCGGCCCGGTGGTGCTCGCCTACGCGCAGGCGGCGAAGCTGGGCATCAAGGAGGTGGTGCCTTCGCTGAAGCCGGGATGCTTGGCCGCGCCGGAGGACAGTCCCGGCCAGCCCAAGACCTACGTTCAGTATGTGCCGGAGCGGAAGGGGCAGGATGTGGCGTGGGAAAATGACCGCATTGCCTTCCGCCTCTTTGGCCCGTTGGTTCGCAACAAAGTCGGCAGCGGCATCGATATCTGGGCGAAATCCGTCGATTATCCCATCGTGCAAAAATGGTACCGGCTGGCCGCTGAGGGCTACGATTACCATGCCGACCGCGGAGAGGGCTGCGATTTTTATGACATGGGACGCCTGCGGGGCTGCGGCGGGCTCGCGGTGTGGCGCGAGGGCAAACCTTACGCGTCGCTCACCTACGCGACGCAAACCATCGTGAAGAATACGCCCGGAGAGATCGAGTTTACGCTGACTTTTGAGCCATGGGATGCGGCGGGTCGCACCGTGGTTGAGGAGAAGACGATCCGGATGGTGCCGGGCACGAATTTTTTTCAGGTCACTAGCGTCCTAAAAACCTCGGGTGCGGAAGATCTGGTGGTGGGCATTGGTTTGACCACTTACGGGCGCGCCATCGTCGGCAAGAATCCTGCGAAAGGGGTGTTGTCATGCTGGGAGAAAATCAGTCCGGCGCATGGCAGTCTTGGCTTGGGCGTGGTGGTGAAACCGCAGCAGTTGGTGGGCTATGCCCAGAGCGAAAACGATCAGTATGTCCTTATTCGGGTGAAGCCGAACCAGCCATTCTCCTACTACGCGGGCGCTGGCTGGGAGGGGAATGAACGTTTTCAGGTTCCTAACAGCTGGGAAAATTATGTATTGAAGGAGTCGAGCTGGCCGGGGCTGAACGAACATTATTCGCGGAAATCCGCGGGTCTATGACGGGCGCGGCGCGGTCCGCGCCGGGTTTGCGCGCATTGAGGGATGACTTCGCGTCCTATTTCGCCGTGGCGGCGAGGAGTTTTTCTTCGGCGGCGACGAGTGCCGCGACGAAGGCTTCCTTCGTGGGCGCGGCCATGAGGGCGGCGCGGTTGTCGGGCTCTTTCAGGATTTTGCAGAGCGAGCTGACGACCATGAGGTAGTCCATGGCGTTGCCCTTGGGCGTGCCGAGGATGAAGAGCAGGCGAACGGTCTGGTTGCCGTTTTCAAAAAAGACACCGTCAGCGGAGCGGCCGACGGCGAGCACGATTTTTTTGACGTGTTCGGTACGGGCGTGGGGCAGGGCGAGTTCGTTGCCGAGGCAGGTCGTGTCGAGGCGTTCGCGCGCGAGGAGCTCGTTGTAGAAACCTTGGAAGTCGACGACGTCGGGATGCCCGTCGAGGAGTCGTGCGACTTCATTGATCGCAGCCGTGCGCTTGGTGCTTTGCAGAGAAAGCGCGATGCGCGACGGATCGAGAAGTTTGGAAATGCGGCCGGCCATACGGGCGTTAGGAAAGAATGAAAAATTGACTTTGGGCGAGTTGGATTGGCAAGGGTTGAATCGGCACAATCGGGTGAAATCGCGCAAAAAAATAGCATAAAAAACGGCGCTCCATGAAGGCCGAAGGTGGCGGGCGGGGCCTGTTTTCAAACTTGGGGTGTACAAATAAGAATCGAGAATTTGGCCAAAGCGTATTGCTTGACCTTACGGATTGGGAATTCCCGGTCGGCAAAAGGTCTCGGTGATAACCGGGGCCTTTTTTTTTCAGGGGAAGATTTTTAATCCAAAACCGTTAATTTGCCCATTGGGGCCGCGCCGCATCTTCGGCTCCAAGCTATCGTAGGCGAGGTTGGGTTGATCGGGCGCAAGCACATGCCTCCCTATCGGCCTCGCCACCAAGTCGGCGATCTGGAGTCCGGGGCGATTCGCCTCACTTTCCCGGTGGTGTCCGGGGCCGAGCTACGGAGAGGGAGCACAGAGACGGAAGGAGGTGGCACAGAGCTCACTGAGGTCGATTGATGGTCTGACGTGGTTCGGCAAAAGGGAGAGTTTAGAAAGGAAACCGCAGATGGACGCGGATAAACGCAGATAAAAAGGCATAAGGAGGGTGCCAGCCCTCGTGCGTTCTGGCGGAGAACGTTACTGCCTCCAGCAATTCCGAAGGGACTGGTCGTTTAGAAAAGTATTCGATTCGTGGGGGGAGGGCGAACCGTCTCGGTGAGCCGCGGCTCGCAGGGATGCCTCGTTCTACCAAAGGCTAAAAACAAAGGGACGTTGTACATTGAATCTCTATGGGTGCAATTCCCCCGAAGCTCGCTTCGGCTTGGTTCGGGCGGGAGGCACGAACCGACACGCGAGCAGCGTGTGCTCGTGTGTCGGACCCCGGACTCGGTTTTTGCAATGCCGCAGAGCTTTTCCGCGGCATCTTTGTTTATTCGGTGGGCTGGCTCTGCGCCTGCGCTTCCGTTTCTTCTTCGGTCTCGACGACGCGGGCGATGCTCAGGAGGCGGTCGCCGTCGGCCAGCGTGAGGAGTTTCACTCCTTTGCCGCCGCGGTTGACTTCGCGGATCGTGTTCACTGGGCAGCGCACGCTTTGGCCTTTCGCCGTGAGGAGCATGATTTCGTCGGTGTCGCGTATACTGAGCGCGCCGGCGAGTTTGACCGAGCCGTCTTCGGGTAGGTCGATCGCCCACACGCCGGAGCCGCCGCGGTTGATCAGGCGGTAGTCTTCGAAGCGTGTGCGGACGCCGAGGCCGGCTTCGCTGGCGACGAGGAATTTCGCCTCGTGGTCGACGACTTCGATCACGTCGAGGAAATCGCTTTCGAGTTTGAAGCGCATGCCGGTGACGCCGCCGGTGGCGCGGCCGGTGGCACGGAAATTATCCTCGCCGGTTTCGGGGTTGCGCTCGCGGAAACGGACGGCGAGGCCTTGATGGGAGACGAGGATGAGCTCGTTGTTGCCGGTGGTGAGTACCGTGCCGATCACCATGTCGCCTTCGGCGAGGTTGATGCCGATGAGGCCGCCGTCGCGGGTGCAGTTGGCGTAGTCGGAGAGCGCGCTTTTTTTGATCACGCCGCATTTCGTCGCCATGACGAGATACTGGTTATCGGCAAAGTCTTTCACGCAGAGCATGGAGGCGATTTTCTCGCCTTCGGTCAGACGCAGGAAGGAGGCGACGGACTTGCCCTTCGAGGCGCGGGTGCCCTCGGGGGTGTCGTAGACCTTCTTCGCGTGGCACTGGCCGGTGCTCGTCAGGAAGAGAATGTAGTCGTGCGTGCTCGCGGTGAACAGGTGTTCGACAAAATCCTCGTCGTAGGTCTCGGTGCCGATGATGCCTTTGCCGCCGCGTTTCTGGCTGCGGTATTCGGCGACGGGCGTGCGTTTGATGAAGCCGAGGTGGGAGACGGTGATGACGCAGCCCTCGTTGGGGATGACGTCTTCCATGCGGAACTCACCGGCAGCGCCAAGGATTTCGGTGCGGCGGGGTTGGGAATATTTTTCGCGGAGGGCGAGCATCTCGGTCTTGATGACGGAGCGGAGTTTTTCCTCGGATTCGAGGATTTCGCGCAGGGAGGCGATGAGGGTCTGGAGTTCGAGGTACTCGGCTTCGATCTTGCCGCGCTCGAGGCCGGTGAGTTGGTAGAGGCGGAGTTCGAGGATGGCGTCGGTCTGGCGCTCGGAGAGCGGGTACTTGGCCATCAGGCGCCCCTTGGCTTCCTCGCGGTTGGAGGAGGCGCGGATGATTTTGACGAAGTCGTCGAGGTTATCGAGGGCGATGATGTAGCCTTCGAGGATGTGGGCGCGGTCTTCGGCTTCGCGGAGGCGGAACTTCGTGCGGCGGGTGATGACGTCGCGGCGGTGCTCGATGTAGCACTCGAGGAGTTCCTTGATGTTCATCTGCTTCGGCCGCTTCTTGTCGAGGGCGAGCAGGGTGACGCCGAAGGAGGATTCGAGCGCGGTTTTTTGGAAGAGCTGGTTGATGACAACTCTCGACTGTTCGCCGCGTTTGAGCTCGATGACGACGCGGGTGTTTTCGTCGGACTCGTCGCGGACGTCGCGGATGCCGTCGATTTCCTTGTCGGTTACGAGTTGGGCAATGCGCGTGACGAGCGTGGAGCGGTTTACGTTGTAAGGGATCTCGGTGATGACGATCTGCTCCATCCCGGTTTTCGTCTCTTCGGTGTGGGCTTTGCCGCGGATGCGGACGATGCCTTTGCCGGTGCGCAGGTAGCTGAGGATGCCTTCACGGCCGGAGATGGTGCCGCCGGTGGGAAAGTCGGGACCGGTGACGATGCCGCAGATCTCGTCCACGGTGACCGACGGTTTGTCGATGATGGCGCAGGTGGCGTCGATGAGCTCGTTGAGATTGTGCGGCGGGATGTTGGTCGTCATGCCGACGGCGATGCCGGTCGAACCGTTCATCAACAGATTCGGCAAGGCGGCGGGGAGGACGGTCGGCTCGGTGGTCGATTCCTTGTAGTTCGGCGCGAAGTCGACGGTGTCCTCGTCGATGTCCTTGAGCAGTTCTTCGGCGATGCCGGCGAGGCGGCACTCGGTGTAACGGTAGGCGGCGGGTGGGTCGCCGTCGACGGAGCCGAAGTTGCCTTGCGGCTCGATGAGCGGGTAACGCATGACCCAAGTCTGCGCCATGCGCACGAGGGTGTCGTAGACGGAGGAGTCGCCGTGTGGGTGGTAGTTTTTCAGCACTTCACCGACGACGCCGGCGCACTTGTCGAACGAGCGGTTATGCAACAAACCTTCGCGGAGCATCGCGTAGAGGATGCGGCGTTGCACGGGCTTCAGGCCGTCGCGTGCGTCGGGGAGGGCGCGTGAGACGATGACCGACATCGAGTATTCGATGTAGGCGGTCTGCATGATGTCGGTGATGTTGGCCGACGAAAGTTTTTCAGACGCGGTGTACATTTAGAGAAAGGAATTCTTACAAAAGGGAACGAAGGTAACGAAGAGATGGCGCGCGGACGATCAGGCCTTTGTTTTCTTTGTTACCCTCTGTGGAAAGGTTTCGGCTTAGACGTCGAGGTACTGGACGTTGAGGGCGTTGTCTTCGATGAATTGGCGGCGGGGCGGTACTTCGTCGCCCATGAGCAGGGTGAACAGGGCGTCGGCCTTGGCGGCGTCGGCGATGTTGACCTTGAGTAGGCGGCGTTTTTCGGGGTCCATCGTTGTCTCGTAGAGTTGTTTCGGGTTCATTTCACCCAGACCCTTGTAGCGTTGGATGCTGAGGCCCTTGCGGCCGAGGCTGCGGATGTGGGTGAGCACGCCGAGCGGGGAAAAGAGCTCGGTCTTGGTTTCGCTCTTCTGGCCGAGGTTTTCGGTGACGATGTAACGGGCTTCCTCGGTCGTGGCGAAGCGGTTGATTTCGAGACCGGTGGCGGCGATGGCCTTGAGGAGCTTGGCCATTTCGGTGGATTCGAAGATCTCGTGTAGCGTGATGCGGCGCGTGTTGAACGGGGTTTTGGTGGCGGCGTCGGGTTGTTCGAAGAGGTCGGCGTCGAGCCCGTGCTGTTGCACGAAGGTGGCGCGAGTGTGTTCGTCCTTGAGGAATTCTTGGGACTCTTTGTTGCCCTCGCGGATGCGGGCGATGTAGCGCGGGAGCGCCATCGTTTCTTTTTCGTGGCAATCGAGGTAGTCGGCCAGCTGGGCGCCGTAGCGGGTGACACCGCCGCCGAGTTTTTCGAGCGCGGCGAGGGACTCGACGATCTTGTCGATTTGGGCTGGATCGAAAGCGTGTTGGTCTTTGATGCGGGTGAGGACGACGTCTTCGGAGCCGAGTTCGAGGAGGATGCGGTTGAGCTGTTCGTCGTTGTCGATGTACTGCTCGCGTTTCTTGCGCTTGATTCTGTAGAGCGGAGGCTGGGCGATGTAGATGTAGCCGCGATCAACTAGGCCGCGCATTTGGCGGTAGAGGAAGGTGAGGAGGAGCGTGCGGATGTGCGAGCCGTCCACATCAGCGTCGGTCATGATGATGATCTTGTGGTAGCGGACTTTCTCGATGTTGAAGCCGCCGACGTTGTCGTCGCCCTCGCCGATGCCGGTGCCGAAGGCGGTGATGAGGGTGCGAATTTCCTCGTTGGCGAGGACCTTGTCGAGGCGGGCCTTCTCGCAGTTGATGACTTTGCCTCGGAGCGGGAGAATGGCCTGGAAGCGGCGGTCGCGGCCCTGTTTGGCGGAGCCACCGGCGGAGTCACCTTCGACGATGTAGACTTCGCAGAGTTCGGGATCGCGTTCGGAGCAATCGGCGAGTTTGCCGGGCAGGCCGCCGCCGGAGAGGGCGCCTTTGCGCACGGTTTCGCGGGCTTTGCGGGCGGCTTCACGGGCGCGGGCGGCGTTGAGGGTTTTGTCGATGACGCGCTTGGCGATGGAGGTGTTGGCTTCGAGGAAAAATTTCAATTTTTCACCGACGATGCGTTGGACGATGCCGTCGACTTCACCGTTGGAGAGTTTGGTCTTGGTCTGGCCTTCGAAGCGCGGCTCGGGGACTTTGACGGAGATGACGGCGGTGAGGCCTTCGCGGACGTCGTCGCCGGTGAGCGCGGGGTCTTTTTCTTTGATGAGGCCGTTGGTTTTGGCGTAGTTATTGACGACGCGGGTGAGCGCGGTGCGGAAGCCGGAGAGGTGAGTGCCGCCTTCGATGTTGTAGATCGAGTTGGCGTAGGCGAAGACCTGGTCGTTGTAGCTGTCGTTGTACTGCATCGCGACGTCGACGACGATGTTGGACATTGTCGGGTTCGTCTCGTTGGGCACGCTGTCGCTGAAGACGATGGGTTTGTCGTGAACGACGTTTTTGTTCGTGTTGAGGAATTTCACGAACTCGGCGATACCGTCCTTGAAGTAGAACGTGTCGCCTTTTTGGGAGCGTTCGTCGGAGAGATCGACGTGGACGCCGGGGTTGAGGAAGGCGAGTTCGCGGAGGCGCTTGGCGATGATTTCGTATTGGAACTCGCGGGTGGTTTTGAAGATTTCGGCGTCGGGCTTAAAGGTGATTTTTGTGCCGGTTTTTTTGGTGTCGCCGATGACCGACATCTGCCGCGTGGTTTTACCCTGGGCAAAACGCATCTGGTAGACCTTGCCGTTGCGGCGCACTTCGGCTTCGAACCATTCGGAGACGGCGTTGACGCACTTCGCGCCGACGCCGTGGAGGCCGCCGGAAACCTGGTAGGCGCCTTTACCGAATTTGCCGCCGGCGTGGAGGTTGGTGAGCACGAGCTCGAGCGCGGGAATATTGTACGTCGGATGGATGTCGACGGGGATGCCGCGGCCGTCGTCTTCGATCGAACATGAGCCGTCGAGGTGGACGCTGACCTTTACTTCTTTGGCGAAGCCCGCGAGGCATTCGTCGATACAGTTGTCGACGATTTCAAAAACGCAGTGGTGCAGGCCGCGTTCGTTGGTGTCGCCGATGTACATATCGGGACGTTTCCGCACACCTTCAAGGCCCTCGAGTTTTTGGATTTGTGCAGCGTTGTAATCGTCTGCGCCGGCCTGCGCTTCGGTGGGATTTTGCGGGACTTGATCGTCGGACATAGGTAAGAACGTTGCTGAATTTTAAAGGGAAAATCTTTCTGAAATACGAGGGAGGGACAACAGGAATTTTTAGTATTTGCGGATCACGTTTGCGGTGTTGAATTGAGTGTTTGGGGTTGCCGACCAAAGATGATGGGCTACACTCGTTTCCATGAAGTTATCCGTCAAAGTTGACTATGCCTGTCGTGTTTTGGCGCAACTGGCCCGGCATCATGGCGGCGACGAGCTCTCGCATATCGAGGAGTTGGCGCGGATCGAGGCGGTGCCGGCCAATTATCTGGTGCAGATTTTGAGTGAACTTCGCAACGGCGGGCTCATCACGAGTCGACGCGGAAAACAGGGCGGCTACGCTTTGGCGCGCGCCCCTGAGGACATCACGTTACTCGATATCGTCGAGGTGATTGAAGGTGAACTGCTGGAGGTTACGACGGCGGGCGCGGGGCAATCCTCGAAGCACGTGAACTCGATTTGGAAAGAGATTCGCACGGCCTTTGAGGACAAGGTTCGCGCTTACACGCTCGCTCAGCTGGTGGCCAAGAACGCCGACGGCATGTACTACATTTGAGTGTTTGCCGGTGTCCGGTGAGGACCGGTGAAATGAACCATAATCGAGGCAAGTTGGGAGTTGAGCCGCACGCACAAAACCACAACTCTGCGCTCCATGCGTCACCCCGCACTCGATAAGATCCTGATCCTCCAAGACCGCGATGGCAAGCGGCTCAACCTCGAGGCGCAGCTCAAAGCGGCCCCGCGCGACCTCCTCGCGGTCGAGCAGAAAATCGCCGCCGAGAAAGCGGCCATCGAGACCGCCAAGGCCGAGGTGAAAGGGCTCGAGGTGCAGAAAAAGTCTTTCGAAACCGAGATCGGCACCGCGCAGGACAAACTCGGCAAATACAAGACCCATCAGGTAGCAGTCAGGAAAAACGACGAGTATCAAGCGCTCGGCCACGAGATCGAAACCACTGAAACCGCCATTGGCGCGCTGGAGGAAAAGGAGCTCGGCGTCATGTACTCGATCGACGAGGCGAAAAAGAAATTCACCGAAGCCGAGGGTGTGTTAAAGAAAAACATCACTGGCCATGAGGCGCGCATCCGCGATTTGAAGGCGCGGGAAATCAGTCTCGCTGAGGAACTGAAACAAGCACTGGCCGACGTGGCTGCGGCCCGCGCGCCGATCGACGCACCGAGCCTGCGTGTCTACGACCGTGTTTCCCTGCGTGGCCAGCCGGTTTGCGTCGCCATCCACAATGGCAAATGCCGCGGCTGCCACCTGAAAGTTTCCAGCGAAATCGAGTCCGACTCACGCAAGGGTGAAAAGCTCGCCACCTGCGATCAGTGCGGGCGCATTGTGTATTTTGAGGGCTGAGCCGGGCTCACCGTGGATCGATTTTTAGCTTTAAGCGCGGTTGCATAAGCGTGTTCATCACTCGCTGAATGCGACGGGTTATGCCTTAGGCATTGCATAACGGTTTTGGTTGCCCACGATGGCCGATCCTTGGTTTTGGAGCTGGATTGTCGCTCCGAGTTCTTTGATTCAAAGGCGTGGTTAACTCCGCGTCCGTTAAAGCTTTGAGAGGAAAGTCCGGACACCACCGGGCAGGATTCTCGGCAAGAAAAGTCGTCGCGTTGTGCCGGCCGGTCGCAAGACCACCGCGCAAACACGCTTCCGCTCAAGCCGAGGCACCGCGGGCCACATCCCGCGTGTGACGGACAGTGTCACAGAAAATCAAACCGCCCGCTTTGAGATTTCAGATTAAAATTTGAGATTTTAGGACGGGTCAGGGTGCAAAGGTGGGGTAAGAGCCCACCGCGTTTTGCCGCGAGGCGGACGGCACGAAAAACCCAATCCGGTGCAAGGCAAAATAGGCAGCTGGACGGCCCGTCCTACAGCTGCGGGTATGCCGCATCCCGCTTCGGCGGGAAGATCGCGCAAGCGGTCTAGAGAAATGACAGTCACGCGCCGCAAGGCGTCACACAAAATCCGGCTTATAGGCTCCAAAACCAAGGACTTCTTTTTTCCTTTGCCCTTTTTTATTTTCGCCCACGCCGCCTTGTCGCGAGAATTGCCCTTGACTCATTCATGCGGCTTTGGGTTTCTGTCCGGCTACAAAGAACAATTACGTCATGGCCAACACAAAATCTGCCATCAAGGCTGCCCGCAAGACCGTCCGCCTCACCGTTCGCAACAAGGGTGTCAAAACCCGCTTGAAGACTCTCCATAAGAAGTTGGATGAGGCTGCCAAGTCCGGCGACGCCGCCACTGCAAAAGCAGCTGCCAGCGCTTACGCTTCCGCGATGGACAAGGCCACCAAGTCCGGTGTCGTTCACAAAAACGCCGCCGCCCGTGCCAAGTCGCACGCAGCCAAGTACGCGCACGCCAAGTAAACCGTATCGGTTGGAAAGAATTTACCCGCCTCCGTTGCACGCCGTGCGACGGGGGCTTTTTGTTTTGTTGGCGCGCGGACCTCTTTAAATTCGCGTGGCCGTCCGCGCGCATTTACTGATGCGCACCTCAACCTCACATGGCCGCCCCTCGCGTCGAACTCCTGCTTGCCCGTCATGCCGATACGGCGTGGATCGGCACGATCCGTCCTTGGCTCGAAGGCGGACATGGACGGCTGGTGCGCAGTTATGTCGTGGTTCCCACGCGAGGTCAGGCGCATGGATTGAAACAACGCTGCGTCGCCGAAAACCTCGTGCTGCTCGGCGTGGAGTTTCTCACTCCGGGGCTCGCCCGACAAAAATGGTTGCCGCTGGTGCCTGCAAAACCCGTGCTCGGCCGCGAATTGCTTCTCTTTGAATTGCGTGTCGCCCTTGCCGAGCGTCTCGCGGCGCTCCCGCCGGAAGCGCCCGAACGAGGACTGCTGAAAAGTTTGCAAAGCGACGCCGAGCGCGCGCTCGACGATTTCGACGAACTGCTCAAGGCCGGTTTCGGCGCGACGGATTTTGCGCATGGCCCGGTGCAGGAAGTTTTTCAACAACTCGCGGCGCGCATCGACGAGCTGGGCTACGGACTCGGCGCAAAACAAAGCGAACAGGCCGCGCTTACGCCGGTTCCGCCAGACGCGCCGCGCATCGGCGGACGCGTGCTGGTCTACGGGCTCGGCGCGGAGGCTTGGGGTGAGTTTTTCAACGTGGCGGCCTTTGTCCGCCGCTTCGACGACATCACGGTCATCCTGCCCGAACCGGAATTCAGGGGTAAACGAATGCTCGATGAAGCCTGGGTTGAGTTATGGCAGACGTTTCTCGGCACCACCGCGCTGCCGATCGACGTGCCGCCTCCGGAGAAATCTTGCGATGAAGTCGCCTCGTGGTGGGGCGGCGCGGAGCCGACGGCCACGGGCGGGCTTCCGCCGCGTGTGCGGGTGGGCCGCACTCGCGCCGACGAAGTGGAGTGTGTGGCGGACGAAGTGGTTCGGCTGCTCGCCCGTGGCGCGGAACAAATCGCTGTGGTTTTCCCCAAGGCCGATGCCGCTCACGCCGCGCTGGGGCGTTTGCTGGCAGAGCGCGAAATCCCTTTTGTCGATCTGCTGCCGGGCGTCGGACCGGTGTCGTTGGAAGTGCGTTTGCAGCAGGCGCTGCTGGCTTTTTATGAGCGGGGCGGACGCCTTGAAGAACTGCTGGCGCTGTGGCCGCTGCTGCGCGCGTCGGGTTTGACGGAGGTGTCGGCAAAATCCGTGCGCGAGGTCTGCGAACGGCTTTTCGACGAGCGGCAGACCCATGCCGTCACCGCTTACGCGGCATTGCTCGCCGGTCGAACGCGCCCGGAATGGAAGGAAGTGAATCGCGTTGTTTCGGCGCTGCTGCCCGTCTGGCCCACGGAGCTGACGCTCGCCGACGCGCTCGCGCGTTTCCGCGCCGTGTGCGCGGGGCTGGAAATCATTTACCCCGATACATGGGCCGCGCTCGCGGTGTTTGCCGAGCGAGAGAAGCGCGAGCTGCCCGCGGCGGAAGTGTTTGCCGTGCTGGCCTCGTTTTTGCCGAAACAAGCACCAGCGACAGGAGCGGTGCCGCGCAACGGCTTCGCCCGCGTGACGCTCACCTCCCGACGTCGGGCGGAAGGTCTGGCGTGGTCGCAGGTGATTTTTGTCGAGAGTAATGCCGGTGTCTGGCCGTCGCGCCAGCGGGCGAGCGGCTGGTTGCCCGACGAACACCGCGCGGTGCTCAATGCGCGCAGCCGTTTTTCGCTCGGCGTCTTCTGCGCCGATGATCGGGCCTCGCTGGAAAAACGCGGTTACGCCACGCTGGCCCGCGACACGCGGGAGCTGATTGTTTTTTCGGCTGCGCTGTCCGATGAGGCGGAACCGGAAACGGCGCTGACGCCGAATAGCTGGTTAGAGCGCGTGCTCCTGCATGCGGGCGCGCCGGGCACCGATGTGCAGGCTGCGTTTGAAAAGCTGGCCCGACACGCGCCTGCGGTGGACGAACCAGCCGAAAGCGTTCAGGCTTGGCGGGCGATCTGGGCCGCGCGGCGCGATCCGACGCGGGCGTTTGATGAGTATTTCCTCTCGGTCGATCCGACGCGGATCACGCCGGATCATCTTTCCGCGCGGCTGATCGAGGCGGCGGTCGCGGATCCGGCCGAACTTTGGTTCGGCGCGGTGCTCGGTGTTTCACGCGTGAATCAAGGGCCGTTGCTGCGCTCCCGGGCGCGTTCACTGGGGCAGCTGGCGCATCGTGTCATGGCGGCGGCACTACGCGGCGAGGCGGCGGAAGGCGCATTTTTTGAAAAGCCGGAGCACTCCGTCGTGGAAACGCGCTTGGCGGTGGAGCTGGTTCGGTTGCGCGTGGTTTGGCCGACAGATCGTTTTTGGGATTCGTTTCACGCGGCGCTGGCGCAGGTTTGCGCGACGTTGCTCGAAAATCTTTTTCAAATTCAGGCCGGACGTGTGATGGCGACGGAGCTGCGGCTGCCGCACGGCGCAACGGTGCCGTTGGGCGCGGGTGGCGGGCGACTCGCTGTGAGCGGACGGATGGATGTGTTGATCGCGGACCAGCCGGAATGGGGTGGAGCGGCGGTCGACGTGGTGGATTTTAAAACCGGCGGAACTCAAAAGCTCTCGGCCGATAGTATGGCAAAGAATGGTTCGGCATTGCAACTCGGTGTTTATTTGGCGGCGTTGCAATCGCTCGGCGCGCAAGCGGGGAGCGTGTGGATGATCAAGCCGGAGGCGGGCGGCGTGATGGCGTTGGCGATGGAAGAATTGCCGCATGCACTTATGCCGCTGGAGATGATTGCGCGTCACCTATCGAGCGGACGCTATGGCGCGTTGACACCGGACAAGTCGGCGCATGCGTCGGCGGGGTTTGTCTGGCCGTTGGCCTGCGCGCCGGTGCCGGCGGCGATTTTGCGCGAGAAATTTGCCGTCACGTTTGGCGCGCCGGTCACGACGATGGAGGGGCAGAACGATGAGTGAACCCTTGATCGACGCCTTGGCCCGCGAGCGGTTTTGCACGGAGTGGCAGCATAACTTTGCTGTCAGCGCCAACGCGGGTTCGGGTAAAACTACGGCGATTTCGGAGCGGTTGGCGGCGATGGCGCTTTCGCCCGAAGGTGCCGCGGTGTTGGCGAAAACCGCGGTGGTGACTTACACGAAAAAAGCGGCGGTGCAGATTGGTCAGCGCGCGCGGCAGGTGTTGTTGAAGCGTATCAGCGCGGCGGGTACGGCGGACCTTGGCGCGTTGGATCAGTTGGAGCGGGCGTTCTTCGGCACGATTCATAGCTTCTGTCTGCTGCTCGCGCAACGTTACGGCCAGGCGCTCGGGTTGAATCTCAATCCGCGTCTGCTCGTGGAGAACGAGGACGACGAGGAAGCGTTTTGGGAGGAGTTTTTAGAGCAGGACGTGATGCAATTTTCGTCGCTGACATCGGCGGAGCTGGACGCGTTTTTGCGTTTTGTTGCGCTCGATGAAGTGTTTGCCGTGGCTCGGAGTTTGAATGCCGCGATGGCGCGCCAGCTGGCGAAGCGGCGACCGTCCGGGCCGTTGCCGCAACCGAGTCAGGCTGTGTTGGAGGAGATTCTTTCGTTGCCGATCAAGGGCGGAGGCAAGGCGCGTGAAAACACGGAAAATAATAAACGTGCCGCTCAGGCGTGGATGGAACGTTTTCAATCGGGCCGTGGATTTGTGCCGCTTTACGAACCGGCTGGAACCGCCAAGGCAGTGTGTGAGTTGGCGGAAGAGTGGATGGCGCCGCTCAAGGGCTGGCTGGCGGACGCGGCGGCGACGCTCGTGGCGGAGCTGGCGGGACGCTACCGCGAATATCGTTTTGACCGGGGCGTGCAGACTTATGCTGACCAGATCGACGCGGCGATGACCGTGCTGCACGATGCCGAAACACTGGATAGAATTAGAGCCGATGGCTGGCGGGTGATTTTGGACGAGGCGCAGGATACGGATTCGCAGCAGTTCGCTGTGCTGGTGGAAATCGCTCGGCCAGTCGGTACGAAACGAGGCTCTTGGCCGACGGGTGACGGCGCGCCGCCGCGGGCTGGGCATTTTTGCATGGTGGGCGACGCGCAGCAGGCGATCTACCGTTCGCGCGCTGATATCAGAAATTTCACGCGGCACCTCGATGCGTTTGCACGGGGTGACGGCGGGGAAAGGTTGGTGTTTCAAGTGACGTTTCGCACGCCGCGCGCCGTCATCGCGCTGCTCAACGCCGGTTTCCCCGATGCCTTCGGTCCGGGGCAGGAACATAATCTTGGGCTGCCTCCGGCGGAAGGTGCGCCGACTCCTGTGCTGCAAGTGCCCTATGTGCCTCTTGAAGCTGGTTTAGGAAATGGCGTCGGCCGGGCGGAGCGTTTTTCGCTGATCCTACCGGATGAACGTCCGGCCAGCGTGAAGGACTGGTTGGCGGAAGAAGCCCGGCAGCTAGCGCATTTTCTTAAAGAAAAAGGACCGGCGTCGGTGGGTGCGACGTGTTGGAATGATGTTTGCGTGCTCGCGCCACGAGTGGATTGGCTGGCGATTTTTCAAAAGGAATTGGAGCGGGCGGGCTTGAAGACAGCTTTGCAAATCCGCCGCCAGCGCAACGGTGACAATCCGGTGTATGCCTGGCTGACAGGGCTGCTCGCCGTGGTGTGTGATCCAGAAAACTCATTCGAGTGGTTCGGTGTTTTGCGCGAGATCTTTGGCGTCAGCGATGACCTGCTCGCGGTGGAGTTGCGTGAGAAAGGCGCGTTTCGCTGGGAAACGCCGGAGGTGCATGCGTCGCTTCTGTGCGAGGCGTTGGCGACGCTGCGGCCTTGGGTTTTGCGTGTGGATGACGAAGGCTTGCCGCTGGAGCAGTTTGCTCGCGGATTAATTGAGGATTGTTTGCTGGTGGCGAAAGCTGATGCGCTGGATGCGCGCGGCGGCTTGCGGCAGATGTTGGAACGTTCGCTGGCGATGGCGGTGCAGTTGGGCGTCGAAGGCGCGGGTCCGCGGCAATGGCTGGCGGAATTGCTCGCCGGGATCGAGCGGCAACAGCCCAGTGGCAAGCCGCAGGACGACGCGGTGAATCTTTTGTCGGCGCATTCTGCAAAAGGCCTCGAGTGGCCCGTTGTGATACCGGTGGGTCTCTGGCATGCGATCAGCGAGCCGCCGCCGCGTGGGCTATATTTGGTTTCGGAAACTGGTTCGGGTGGGCAGGCGCGAGTGTTTTTTGACCGGGCGAGTCTGCCGTCGGAACTGGGCGAGTCGCGGGACCGCGAGCGTGTGCGGGAGCTGGTGCGGCTATTATATGTGACGCTCACCCGGGCGCGCGGGAGTTTGATGTTGCCGTGGCATCGGGAGTTCGGGCTTCGCCGAGGCAAAGGGCCCAGTTTTGCCGAACTGTGGGGACAGGCTTCGCTCATCGATGCTTTGCCTGACGTGCGGGAGGCGAGCTGCGCTCCCGTAAAGAACGATCAGAACGAAAAGCTGGCGACTGGTTTTGAAATGCTTCCTGTGGCGAGTGATGATCGGAGCGGTTTGGCTCCGATGCCGCAGCGTTTGCTACCGCACCAATTGGCGAAAAAAGCGGCAGACCTTTCGCGCGGACTTCGACACGAATCATCGCTCGATCAGGCGGTGCCCTCGCGTTTGACCGCGGGTGACGAGGCGATCGACTACGGCCTCTGGTGGCACGCGACGATGGAGTTTACACCGTGGCAGGGCGACGATGCTGACGTGGCGAAGTACTGGGGCGACCGCTTGGTTGAGGCGCTCGCGCTTGGGTTTGCGGAGCGGGGACGGGCGGAATTGGCGAAGCTGCGAGCGAGCGCGGCCTGGACGGAGCTGAGAGAGGGAAACTGGATTTTTGCCACCGAAGTATCCGTGTTAGCGCCCATCGAAACGGAGGCGTGGATTGATGGGGTGGTGGATCTGGTGCTGCACGATGATGTTTCCCGGCGGGTGTGGGTGCTGGATTGGAAAACTAATCATCAGCGCCAAGGAGAGACCGCTCGTGAGTTGCTGGAACGGCTTGCGCTAGAGTATTCACCCCAGCTGCATGCCTATGGTTCGAGCCTGCAAAAGATCTTGGCCGGGCATGAAATACGGCTGCTGGTTTATGCGAGCGCGGCAGGAGATTTAATCGAAGTTCAGTCTCTGGCGTAAAAAGCTCTTTACAGACGGAGAAAAGCTCCGCACGTTAACCCTTCCAAAAAAACCTGCACCATGGGAAATCTGAAAAAGAAACGCCGTTTAAAGATGTCAAAGCACAAGCGCCGCAAGCGCCTTAAGGCTAATCGTCACAAGAAGCGTACATGGCAGAAGTAATCTGCTGCGACTAATCGCTCCACCTATTTCACCCGCTTTGCTCTGCGAAGCGGGATTTTTTGCGTTAAAATTACGGAAGTGTTGATGAAGATCAGTTGCTAAATAATCCGTAAATAGCAGTTTGTAACGGGTTACGCGTGGCTTTGCTCTTGTCACCGCAAAGCTAAGTCGGCCATTTTCCGTCAGGATTAGTGCTTAATTTCCCCCGTTTCGTGTCGACTGAACACTTCACCCCCTGATCAGCGCATGTTTTTCTCAACAAAGATGAAAGGTTTTTTTGTAGAGCACAATAGTCACACTGTGCTACTCGCTCGCACTTCGGCGCGAAATGGCCCGATGGTCGTTGAAGAACTGACAAGCTGCGTCGCGAATAACCCTGAGGTGCTCGCCGATGCAATCAAACTGCTGCAGCCCAAAAAAGGCGGAGCAAATAATTATTTGCGTTCGACGTGTGGTGTTTATGCCGCAAGTCGCCTTGTCCGTCACGCCACCCTGGATCCTAAGCGGTATAAGGATCCTGCTTATGTGAACGACGTTCTGACGAATCAGATCCGTGTTGAAGCTGATAAATACGCATTGGCTCTGCTCAATGCAAAGGATGGCACGGATTTCAATTTCAGTGTTTCTACGAAAAAAGAGGCCATCTTTGCAGGCATTTCCAATGAAGAAGTGGCGACGCTGCAAAGCTCTCTCCTTGAGCAGGGCATATATCCTGTGCGTTTGGAGCTCGGGACGCTGGCAGCTCTAGGTGCCATTGTTGACTATCTAGACTTTAGTCAGATTAAGACGCCGACGCTGGTGTTGGAAATTGACGCTGATTCTACGCAGTCATTTATTGTGAGTGATACAGGACTGGAGAACTCCCGTCATATCCCCCAGGGGCTTGAGGCGATGATTCCCGCCGTGCAAAAAGAGATTGGGTTAAAGGATGAAGAAGCCGCCCGAAAACTTTTCTATTCCAATGCCTTTGATTTCACTGGCATGGGTGCGTCGTTAATCAAAAAATTACTGAAGGAGCTGCAGTCTTCCATTGGTTTTTACGAGGTGCAGACGGGGCAGTCTATCGGTCGGGTTGTCTGCACTTTACTGCCGCCCAAGCTTGGCTGGCTGGAAAACGCCATTTCCACGCAACTCGGCGTGCCTGTGCTGAATATTGATTATAAGAAATGGCTCGAGGCTCGAGGGATCACCTTCGATAGCGCGGCCACGAAGCAGGAACTCAATAACCGTTGGTTGGGGCTGTTTAGCCTCATGCTTACCCATAATCATGCTGCCGTTGCTTAAAAAGAATTCCGTGAAGGCTAAAGCGCTGGAAGTGCCGGCGTGGCATACTAATTTCAGAAATTATGCCCTACTGCCCGATACGAAGCTGGTACGTACCTCGTTTTTCGTAAACGGGTTGCTGGCATTTGCCGCTATCGGTTTGCTACTGGCGGGTGTATACCAAGAGTACGAGTTGTCTATTTTGCGGAAGCAAAACGTTGAATTGCAGCAGCAAATTGAAAAAAATCGACCCTTGAGCGATCAAGCGCAGAAGCTGTTTAAGAATTTTTCTGCGGAAGAAAAGAAGACCAACGAGCTCAATGCCTTTGTCAAGGGACAGAAACTCTCTGTATCGGATTTCATCATCCATCTCAGCAGTTCTAAGCCTGCGAGTATCGTCTTCGTAAGCCTTGAGTATAATGATAAGGGAGCCAATATTCGAGGTTATGCGCAAGGCTCCTCCGAGCAGACGACGGGCGCCGCATCGTCCTATGAAAAGCAGCTCAAGGAAGACAAGGAGCTTAGCTCTGTATATAAATCGATTTCTATGACAAATGTGAGTCGCGACGCGCAGGCCGGACGCCTTTCTTTTGATATTGTCTTATCATTCACCGCTGGCCGTTCCAAATAAACGAAATTATGGATATCGGAATAATAAAGGCTTTGATTAAAAAGTATCCCGTGGGAGCCGCCTCCATTGGTTTGGTTTTGATCATGGGTGGTGTCCTCTATGTGAGGAATCTTTCCCTCAGCGAGCAGCTGGAATCCTATAATACACAGTCAGAAGAAGCGAAGAAGCTTGCGGCCAATATAACCAATTCCAATCAGCTCGAAGAGCATGTTCGTGCGTTGGCGGAGGCGAATAAAACGATTGATGGTCGTCTTGTAAATCCGCAAGATTTAGCGATCAATCTACAATATTTTTATAAGATTGAGGCCGATACGGGTGTTAAACTTCTCGATGCGCGGCCAGTGGATGCACGGGGAGGTAAGTCAGGCGCCAAAGGCGTCTTTGGTGCTGTGCAATATAATATTTCGTTGCAGGGACGGTATCTGCAAACTCTATCGTTTTTACGCAGACTAGAACGGGGAACCTATTTTTGTAGGGTCATTAGCGCGAATTGTGGCCCGGCGCAATCTGGCCAGGAAAAAGGCACAGGCGAGACGGTGATGTCGCTCACCGTAGAACTTTTGGGACGCCCATGAAAATAAAGTCATTCATCTATTTTATAGTCGGTGTTTCAGCTCTCGACGTGGGGTGCGCACAGTCTACAACGATTGTAATTGCGCCGTCGTTGAAACGCGCTGCCTCAGTTCAATTGGCGGAGCAGTTGGTTAAGCCCTCGACTCTTGAAGAGTCGCAGATAAGCGAGGAAGTACGAAACCCCTTTGATCCGTCTGCTGATATCAAAGTTGAGATTAAGTCTGGCCGACCTGGCTCAGATAAGGAGTTGCTTGAGCTGCTCGCGGAGCAGATTCGTCCGACGGGTGTAATGGGGCGGGACGATTCCTTGATATTACTAAGCAAGGGTCAAAAGGGCGTGAAAGTGCATGACAAGCTGACGCTTTTCTTTGACGGCACGGCCTTTGAAGTCGAACTTTCCGCTATCGACCGCAATAACTTTTCGCTACGTTACAACCAAGCGCAGATTACCCGCCCGATTAAACCAGGAAAAAATCCATGAGTACCCGACTGCTAAAAACTACCCTGCTAGTGGCCGCGTTATTTCCCTCTGCGGGAATAATCGCGTTGGCTCAAGTTCCCGCATCACCTCCCGTTGCAGCTAAGCCTGTCGCTCCTGTCGCTCAAGCGCCCGTCGCTGAGACCAAGCCCGTCGCTGAGAACAAGGCGGTGGTGGCAAAAGGCAAGGACACGCTCTCGGTCGACTTTCCTGATGAAGAAATTCGTAACGTGCTGCGTAATGTGGCTGATCTGTTTGATTTGAACTTGGTCATCCCGGAGACGCTTCAGGGCAAGACCTCGATCAAGTTGCGCGATGTCACTTGGCGGCAGATTTATCAGGTGGTACTACAGCCGGTCGGATATACTTTCGTTGAAGACGCCAATATCATTAAGGTCGTCACGCAGGAATCGCTCAATTTAGAGCCGCTTACGACTGAGGTGTTTGTTCTGAATTATGCGAAAGCCTCCGAAATTAAGCCAAGTCTGGATTCTTTGGTGGATGCCAAGGTCGGCGGTAAGATCGTCGTCGACGCGCGTAGCAATAGTTTGGTGGTGACTGAACGCGGTTCGGTCATGCAGAAGCTCAAACCGATTGTGCTCAATCTGGATCGTCCCACTGAGCAGGTGATGATCGAGTCTAAGTTTATCGAGGTGACCAATGCAGATATTAAGAACTTGGGCGTCAATTGGTCCTCGTTGAATAATTATAAGATTGGTACCTCAGGACCCATTCAGAGAAAATACCAAGATACGGGTGGGCGCACTTCATCGAATGCGAATGGAGAGAAGAATATTGACATCGCACACATGGATCAAGGGTATGAGAAACTCGATACACTTACGAATCGTAATCTGACGCCACTCAACAACGATCCAGCTACGGGGTGGGGACCAGCATACACAGCTACGCCATCTGGACTGTCAATTGACGGTGATAAATTTGGCCCAAACTCAAGCGTTGTTAATGCCTTTCAGAATGACATAGGCCGTGTGACCACGGCCTTGTTCTCGGCCGATCAGTTTGCGCTGATTTTGAGTGCGCTAAAGACACAGAACGATTCGAAGCTTGTTTCAAATCCGACGGTCGTCACTCTAAATAATACTGAGGCCAGTATCAATATGGGCGACGAGCTTCCGATTCCTAATTTCACCTACAATCAGGAAAAGGGCGTCTTTGAAATCAGCGGCTTTACCTATAAGCCGGTGGGTATTTTGCTCAAAGTTACACCGCAAGTGAATGCCGCTGGTTTTATCAAGCTGGCAGTTGAGCCTGAGGTCAGCTCTACCGATCCCACCAAGGACAAGCAGTTTGGTGCTGCAGTATTGCCGGTCATCACCACGCGTAAAACGAAAACACAAGTCACGATGAAAGATGGCTACACGCTTGGCATCGGTGGCATGATTCAGAAGACCGATACGAAAGGCCAAACCAAGGTTCCTTTACTTGGCGACATTCCTTTCCTTGGTCGCCTGTTCCGTAGCGACTCCAAGAGCTCACAGAGTACCAATCTCGTTATCTTCCTGACGGCGAAGACGATCAAGCCTGATGGCGGTGATGTCGCTGAGGTCTTTGATCCCCGTGTGACGCGTCAGATGGAAATCCAGAAGTCGGATCTCCCAGGTTCTCGCGATGGTTCTAATCCTTTCTTCACGCCTCCTCCTCCGGAGCCGAAGAAGGGCTTGTTTAGCAAGACCAAATAATCCGCTTTGCTCGTGGGTGTTTTCAAGGCGCGGCGAAAGCCGCGCCTTTTTCTATTTCCCGATGTCGCAGCCCGCGCTGCGCGAGGTCAACACCAGCCGCTAAGAAAGCCTTGAGCGGCTTTGATGGCGATGACGGCTAGGTTTTTTGTGCCGTGGGCGGCGAAGCAGGGGAGGAGCGATTGCTGCGAGTTGAAGCGGGCAAAGCGCACAAAGTAAAACCAGAGCGAGGAGACGAAAACCGCGGACGTGCTGAACCAGCCTTTTACGCCGAAGGTCCAGTGGAGGTGTCCACCTTGCCAGGGCATCTCGCCTTCCCATTTCCAGAGGAAGGGGTGGAGTGCGGTGAAGAGCAGCGATGCGCCAAGGATGCTGAGCCAGAGGGTCGGCCGACCTCGTTTTGTGACGACGATGAAGCCGCGGAAGATGATTTCTTCAATGATTGCGGCGATGAGCGTGTAGGCCGCAAACAGTGCCGTCATTTTCGATTGTTCGCCGGCGATGCCGAGGGCGAGTTCGCCCCAGGTTTCAGCGGATACGATGATCAATCCGCCCATAGCTCCGATGAAAATAGCGCGGGCAGGTGCTGGGGTCGCGCCGGGCAAGGCGCTTGGGTTGGGTTGGCCGGAACGATGGGCACGCAGGTCGTCGAGCCAGAGTTTGGCCACGTACAGCCCGATTCCCAACATCATGATCAGCATCCAAGGTTCGTTTTGCATGGTCGGTGGAGTTATTGATTAGCCATTTCTAGATCGACGCCTAGTTTCAAGCTCTTCCCATGACTGCCAGCACCGGTAACCACGCTGTCCCTCCCGGCTCCCATGATTTTGCCGCGGTTTTTGCTATGTTGAAACCGCACATGGCGGCGCTCGACGTTTTCATGCACGCGCAGCTTTCGGCCTTCGAGCCGGAGATCCGCGCCATGGCGGACTATTGCATCGATACGTCGGGTAAACGCATTCGACCTGCGCTAGTGTTTACCAGTGGCTGGCGGGGTGAGGTGATTTCACCGGATTTGGTGCGCATTGCCGGTGTGGTGGAGCTGGTGCATCTGGCCTCGCTGGTGCACGACGACATCATGGATGAGGCGGAGGTGCGTCGGAGTCGGCGGACGGCGACGCGTGAGTACGGGGCCACGGCCGCCGTTTTACTGGGCGATGCGTTGTTTTCTCACGCGCTCAATCTCGCCACGCAATTTCCGACGACTGAGGTTTGCCAAGAGGTTTCGGATTCGATGCGCAAGGTGTGCGCGGGCGAGATTATCCAGACACTGCGGCGCGGTTCGACAAACATCTCGCGGGCGGATTACGATCGGATCATTGATCTCAAGACGGCGGAGCTTTTCCGTGTGTCATGTCACCTTGGCGGCCGGTTCTCCGGTTATTCGCCGGAGTATGTGGCGGCGGCGGGGAAATTCGGACGCCATCTCGGCATCGCTTACCAGATTTACGATGATCTCGCCGATTTTTTTGGCGATGAGAAACGTATCGGTAAAACGCTCGGCACCGATCTGGCCAGCGGTAAAATCACGCTGCCTTTGCTCGCGCTCGCTGATCGGTTGCCCGAGGTGGAACAGGCCGGGTTAATCGAGGAGATCACCGGACGGCGGCCGCCGCAGCCGGTTTTGCGCATTCAGCAAATGAATACGTTGGGTGTCTTTGCGGTGGTCGAGGCTGCGGTGGAACAGGAATTGCGCGCGGCCGAGGCCGCACTGGCGTCGCATGGCGAGCTGCCTCCGGTGCCGCTTTTGCTGCGGTTGTGCGAGGTGTTGCGCCATCAGGTGGCCGGCTTGCGAAAGGGCGATGATCGTTGATGTCTGAGCCGTTGAGTTTCCGTTTGCTCATTCGACGGCTTCTCGCATAGTTTCCGGTCATGGACGCTGGCTTAAAGGCACTCGATAAAACGCTCGTCGCTTCGCCTGCGCGTCAGCTGGAGGCTGATTCGGACCGTGTGATAGTGCAACGCGTTCAGTCAGGCGAGGTCGCGGCGTTTGACGGCTTGATCCTCAAATACCGCGAGCGTGTTTATGGCATGGTTTACCACATGACCTCAAACCGCGAAGACGCCGCTGATCTCACGCAGGACGCCTTCATCAAGGCCTTCCAATCGATCCACCGCTTTCAGGCGCAGTCGTCGTTTTTTACCTGGTTGTATCGCATCGCGGTGAACTCCACGCTCACGCATCTGCGCAAGGCCCGGCTGCGGACTTTTTTTAGTTTTGAGAAGATCACCGACGAGGATAAGACGGCCGCACTCGTTAACCAGATGACTGAAAAAACGGGTGGTGATCGCGCGCTGTTCCTGCGTGAGCTCCAGGAAAAATTGAACGAGGCGATGATGAAATTGTCTATCAAGCATCGTACCGTGGTGACTTTATTCGAAATCGAAGGCCTGAGCCATGAAGAGATTGCCGAGATTACAGGCTGCTCTGTCGGTACGGTGCGTTCGCGTTTGCACTACGCCAAACAACAGCTTCAAGCCGAGCTTCAAGGCTACATAACCCCATGAGCGAGACAGATCGTAAGCCCCCTATCACTTTGGAGGATTTGTTGCAGATCAAGCGTGCTGAGCGTCCGCCTGCAGAATTTTGGACTCATTTTGACCAGGAGCTTCGCGCCAAGCAGTTGGCGGCAATTGTCGAAACTGGCTCATGGTGGCGCGGCCTGACCGCAAAAAAAATCTTTGTCCGTGTGTGTGTGCCGCTAGGCGCGGCCGCCGCGATGGCGATGGTCTTTGGTTCGTTCCGTAGTCAAGTTTCGCAGCCGTCGCCAGCGCCTCTTGCTGGTGAACGCGTGGCGGTGCAGGACGCATTGACACTCAATAAAACCAGTGCGGTGGTTTCGGTGGGCGCGCCCTTGCTGGCAGATTCCTCGGTGAGCGTGGTTTCTAGCAACGTTGTCGAGCAAGGTAGTGGTTCGGTGGGGCAGTCCGCGACGGTTGCCGTGCAGACGACGGAGCGAGGCGCCGGTGTTTCTACCGTGCAGGCTTTGGCCTCGATGGCTGGTCCTGTGATGGCCGCCGGGCAATCGCTCGCTCAATTAGCTGGTATCTGTGACAGCGAGCACGCTTCCGCTGGCAGTGTGCTCGCCGCCGCCGTAGAGCCCTTGACTCAAGTGGCGACGCCGCGGGATAGCCGTCGCTCGCGCTTGCTGGCTTACTCCGTTTCTTTTGATCCGCACGCTGCGGATAGTTTGGATGCAGCGCGTTTACGCGAGCGCACCACGCATCGGCTGGCCAATGAATCGGTTTGCGATTCCATCACCCGACTCGGCGTGAGCGGGAACCGTGTTTCAATCAAGTTCTGATCTTCCGCGTAGGCGAATCGGCGCTAGATCGCCGCGTGGGCTCGAGTAGCTTTGCGCATGAATAGCCACCGCGTGGGGGTGGCTGAAACCGGTAAGACTCAAAGCACCCGGCTCTTCATTTTCATACCAAGAGCCCGGAGCTTTTACATCAAACCCAAGCCCATTGAGATGCTTACAGAAGAGAACGACGGCAACGAAGACACGGCGCCGAAAACCAGAATCACTTCGTTCTCTTCGTTACCTTTTGCGAAAAAATGCAAAAGCTTTGGGTGTTGGGTATCAAAACATGTAACACCGCGGCGCATTTTCTGAATTACACGTTGGTGAACTTTTCATCGCTGAGGCGCGAACCGCCTCGGCTTGGTGCTTTTCACTGCGGGAGTGGCCCGTTTTGGCGGAGGGCTCGTAGCAAAGCACGTTAGGTTTTTGGTCTTGCTGAGGGTGCAAAAAAAGGGCGGGCGTGATGCAGAACACGCCCGCCCTAATTTTTAAAATTACACGAAGTAGGTTAATTATTTTCCGCCGAGCAGGCCTTTCAGTCCTTCACCCGCTTTGTCGAAGAGGCCTTTTTTGGCGGCGGCATTTAGTGCGGCTTTGCCGACTTGGGCCGTGATCTCTTTGACGATGACCGAGGTGAGTTCTTCGGGCGTGAGGCCGCCTTCGCGCGTGCCGAGGTTTTCCATGACGAGTTCGGGCATGGGCACGGTGAGATTGTTGCCTGCACCTGTGAGGTGGATCGTGCCGTTTTGGAAACGGAAGCTCTTGATCTCGATTTTAACTTGCTTGGTTGGTTTGGCCTCGGGCTGAGGCTGGGTTTGCGGTTGCGTCGAGGGCGCAGTGGGTTTTTCACCCGCGGCGGTTTTCTGAATGTTGTTTAATAGATCTTGGAGGTTGCTGTTGGTAATGGTGGTCTCGTAGGTGATCACGGGCTGGTCGATGAGGATGCGGTTGATCACGATGTGCTCGGTCGTGAGCGAGCGGGGTTCGACTTCGAGGGTGATTTCCTTGAGGAAAAACGCCTGCGGAGTCTGCCAGCCTGCGGGGTTGCCCACGGTCAGTTCCTTGAGCGTGCCGACGCCGGAGAGTGGCGAGATGCGCGCATCTTTGAGCACGACGGTGGATTGCGTGATTTGCGGGCCGTAGCGGTTGACTCCGGTTTTCACGATCGAGCCGAGCGAGAAAATGAGGACGACGACGGCGATCACCGCGAGGCCGATCAACGTGCCGAGAATGTAGAGGATTTTTTTCATAAGGAAGAGCAGGTGTGGAATAGAAGGAGACACCGCCTGCGCAGCGATGTGCGCGTGGAGACTTGCATGAAGATTTTCGCTTGTCACGCCCGCCGCACGCCTGACGCTAGCGCGCAAATCCACATGGCCAACGCGTACAACGAAGCGAGCATCAAAACCCTTTCCTCGACCGAGCACATCCGCCTGCGCCCGGGCATGTACATCGGCCGCCTCGGCGGCGGCACGCACGCGGAGGACGGCATCTATGTTCTCATCAAGGAGTCGATCGACAACTCCATCGACGAATTCACGATGGGCTTCGGCAAAAAAATCGAGATCGAGCTCGTCGAACGCAGCGTGCGCGTGCGCGACCACGGCCGTGGCATTCCGCTCGGTAAACTCCTCGAATGCGTCTCGGTCATCAACACCGGCGCGAAGTACGACAGCGAGACCTTCAAGAAAGCTGTTGGCCTCAACGGCGTCGGCCAAAAAGCCGTCAACGCCCTCTCTTTCAGTTACCGCGCCCAAGCCGTCCGCGACGGGCAGACGAAGATCGTGGAGTTCGAACAGGGTAAGTTAAAAAAAGATTCCCGCGTCGTCGCCACCACCGAGAAAAACGGCACGATCATCGAGTTCACGCCCGACGAAGCGCTCTTCGGCAAAGATTTTAAATTTCGCGCCGAGTTCATTGAGGAGATGCTCTGGAACTACGCGTACCTCAACCGCGGGCTCACGCTCGTGTTCAACGGCAAGCATTTCAAATCCGAGGCCGGCCTGCGCGATCTGCTCGTTAAAAAACTAACCGGCGAGACGCTCTATCCGATCATCCACATCGAAGGCGACGACATCGAGGTCGCCATGACCCATGGCGGCCACTATGGCGAAGACTACTACTCGTTCGTCAACGGCCAGCACACCACCATGGGCGGCACGCATCTCGCCGCCTTCCGCGAAGCCGTCGTCGCCACGATCCGAAACTTCTACAAGAAGGAATACGACGCCGCCGACATCCGCCAGTCCATCGTTGCCGCCGTCTCCGTGCGCGTGATGGAGCCCGTGTTTGAATCGCAGACAAAAACCAAACTAGGCTCTACCGACATCGGTCCGAGCGGTCCCTCGATTCGCCAGTTCATCGGCAACTTCCTCCAGCAGCACCTCGACAACTGGCTGCACCGCCACCCCGAGGCCGCCGAAGCCTTCAAACGCAAAATCGAGGACAGCGAGCGCGAGCGCAAAGAACTCTCCGGCATTCGCAACCTCGCCCGCGAACGCGCAAAAAAAGCCTCACTGCATAACCGCAAGCTCCGCGATTGCCGCGTGCACCTCGGTGCGAAAGACAAACGCTCGGAGGAAAGCACGCTCTTCATCGTCGAGGGCGACAGCGCCGCCGGCTCGCTCACCGCCTGCCGCGATGTGCAGACGCAGGCCGTCTTCGCCCTCAAAGGCAAACCCCTCAACACCTATGGCCTGACGAAAAAGGTCATCTACGAAAACGAGGAGTTTCACCTCCTGCAAAGCGCGCTCAACATCGAGGACGGCCTCGACGGCCTGCGCTACAACCGCGTCGTCATCGCGACCGACGCCGACGTCGACGGCATGCACATCCGCCTGCTGCTGCTCTCGTTTTTCCTTAAGTTTTTCCCCGAACTGATCACCAACGGCCACGTTTTCATTCTCGACACGCCGCTCTTCCGTGTGCGCAACAAAAAGCAGACGATTTATTGTTATTCCGAAGCCGAAAAACAATCCGCGCTGCACAAGCTCGGTCAGTCCGCCGAGGTGACGCGCTTCAAAGGCCTCGGTGAAATCAGCGCCAGCGAGTTCAAAGATTTCATCGGCGAAGCCATCCGACTCGAACCGGTCTCTCTCACCAATCTGCACAGCAGCGACGACCTGCTCTCGTTCTATATGGGCAAGAACACCCCCGAGCGCCAAGACTTCATCATCGGCAACCTCCGCGTAGAAAAAGATATCGTTGAGGTGTGATTTCCTGTGGAAGGAAGTTCTGTTTTGGTGATTTGCCAGCGAAGGCCGCTGCTCGCGGGCGCGAATAAGAGGTGTAATCACGGATGCACACGGATCGCCGCTGATCTGGCTAAGCGGGGCGGTTTACCCTCCCCAGAGCGCAATGGCATGAGGCGATTACGCGAGTCCAATTTATACTGGTTTATTCGCCCTGGATCGATTCGGTCCGGGGAGCGCAGGCGTCTCGCGTGCTGCTCTCGGCGTCCCGCAGAGAGCGGTTCGGCTGGTTCGGGCGGGACGCCCAAACCGACACGCGAGACGCGTGTGCTCCCCGGACCACCGACATCGGTTTTTTGCAATGCCTCGGGGCTTGCCCCGGGGTTGTTTTATTTGGGCATTTATCTGTGCGCATCCACGGTCTGCTGCCGCGTAAGTTGCTTTGAGTGAGTGACCTGTTTTAAGAGATAGGGGGATATCTGTGCGCATGGAAATAGTTTGTGGCCTCGTGCAGGACCCTGGCGGGGCTTTCGCAGCCGTCCCGGCTTGGCTATTGGAATAACGCGCTCAGCATCCGGCTAGATTGGAGGACAAGCCGCTGTCTGCCCTCCGAAACCCCGGTCGTACAATGGCATTCCAGCAATATTTATCGCGGCATAGTTTTGCTGATGAAGATTGTGACGATAACGCTAGAAAAGCTTTGCCTTGCGGGGTACGGAGGCCTCTATCTTCTGTGTGTTCCACAAGGCGGGTAGGTTGGATCAGTGTTTTAGAGAGGCCTCCCGCAAGGACGGACACTGTTCTTTTTGTCGTGAGGCGTGAGGCGATCAGGGGTGGTGGAGGGCAAAAGTAAGGCTAGGTGGAGGAGAACGTTGTTTAGGACGCCGAAACTTAGTTTGATCGCATCAAAGCTGAGTTTTGATGGCTATGGATAACGTTCCAGTGTGATGGAGAAAGGTATTGCTCTCTTTGAATAAAGGTCGTGGGAGGTGGAATGGTTTTTGGTAGGGCCCAAGGATCTGGAGGCGGGAGTGGTGGGTTGTTATCCCTGTTGTGGGTCACGCTTTTGTTTGGCTGAGGAAGGGAATGCCGCAGGGGCATGTCCACCGTCACGCCACGAGAGGCGCATCACCGTTTTTCAGACTACATTTTGGCAGGCACTCTTTGGCTTTGGGACGTGGTGGGAATCGAAGAGTCGCCTTTAAACCTCAGGTACCCGGCGTTCCATGACAACAACCCATGCAAGCAAAAACAGTCGTGAACAGCGTCCTGTTGGCCGCGCCGAAGATCATTGATACATGGACCGCGAACCCCGGCTTCGCCCTCGGCGCAAGTGAGCGAAACGATCGAAATCAACCGCATCGAGCTGCAAGGCCTCATGAACCAGCGCGATGACACGGTGAGACAGCTCCGCGAATGCATCACCCGCGCCCGTGCTGGCTTCAAAGCCACCTACGGCCCGGACTTGACGCACTACGAACAAGCCGGCGGCACCCGCTCCAGCGAACGCACACCTTCCAGTAGAAAACTAAAGGCGAAAACCGCCTAAAAATAAAAAACAACACACGTTAAATCATAAAACATGAAAATATTCAGAAGCATCATAGCCGGACTCATTATAGTGATGACGGCCTCCTTAGCCTGCGCGCAGACTCTTTATAAGATTGAGTCGGTGAATAGCGGAAAAGTATTGGATGTACCGGCTGACCAAACTAACATTAATGGAGTTGTTATTCAGCAATGGGATTGGAATGGCGGTCTTCAGCAGCAATGGACGATTCAGGACGTTGGCAATGGGCTCAGCAAGATTGTGAATGCCAGAAGTGGAAAAGTGCTGGATGTACTAGCTGGCCAAGTTGATTTTAATGGGATTAGTATTCAACAATGGGATTGGATTGGCGGTACCAATCAGCAATGGAGTGTGCAAGATACTGGAGGTGGAAATTATATTTTTGTTCGGGCGGGTACAGGATATGTACTAGATGTAGAAGGCGCCTCTCCGGAGAATGGGGCGCGTATCCAGCAGTGGGGGTATTGGGGTGGAGCTCAGCAACAATGGAGATTGATCCCCGTTGGTGAATGCCTGTCTGTCACAGCAGATTCGGTTGCTACGAGCGCAAACCCTGTTGTTGGCACTTCATACGAAGTGTATGCTAACAATGTACAGAATGCAATTCGTGTGTTGTTCCCGACGTGGACGGATGCTAACGGCCAAGATGAGTTAATCTGGTATGAAGGCGTATACGATGCCGCAAATAATCGCTGGAAATGCACGGTGAACCTTAGTGAGCATAATGATGAAAATGGAAGTTACACAACACATGTTTATGCCATAGGCACTAACGGTGGTCAGTATTGGCTGGGTGCAACCAATGTCGCTGTTGCAAATGCAGGATCGCGTAGTGTTGGCGCCCATTCTTATGGCGGTATGCCTGATTATAGGGGTGCTAGTTTTGTCGTGCCTCCCTGTACTGTGCAGATTGAATTAGAGCCGCATAATGACCCTATTGACGGGCTTAGCCAAGTGAGTGTCCAGCTCGATGGTGACAGCGAAGGATCTCGTAGTTGGGTTGCCTATGGTACTAATAGCGATGGGATTAGTACAACAAGTCAAGGTGGTTCCATAAACATTAGTGCATATGCCTATTATGGCTATGCGCGTATCACTTTGAGTTGGTGAACTAGGTGTCAGATGAAGTCTGACTCATCAAAATAGGCATTGTCATAGCTCAACGACGCGGTGGAAACACCGCGTCGTTATTTTTGGGTGAGAGCACGTGGCGCGGGTCTCAACGTGCCTCGTTGGTTGATCGTCTGAAGCTATGCTCATTTCGTGTTTAGCCGCGGCGGCAGGATGTCCGTAGTTGGGTTTTTCAATTTAAGAGATGCCGAAACGCAAAACGCCCAAGACGCCTGATAAACTGCTTGGATTGTCGCTTGGCCGGGCGCAGGAAGCGGTGGAGAGAAGCCGGGGGAGTCTAGGCCGTCGGAGGGCGAAGCGCTTAAGGCCCTAGGCGGCGGGTACGGCGGAGAAGATCGAGTGGAGGGCGACGCGCTGTCGTCGCCGGATATCTGGCCGCGGGAGTGATGGTCCGCTGGTTGTGGGCGGTGGCGCGACGGCTGCCCGTGGCGCTGGGACTTGGTTCGGATCCGCGCGGCTGGGGTGATGATGAGGCCCTCGTGTTTCTGGTTTCTGAAGGCGACGATTTGGCTGGCGATCTCATCGTTGGCGACGCGCCGCTTGCACGCTATCAGGCACGACGCTTCGAGCCGGTGGCGGGCTTGGCGGATTCGGCTCGGGCTGGTCGTTATCCGGAGTTGGTGAAAGAATCTCAGTCGGGTGGCTTGGTGGGCTCGTCGGTCGAGGGCGAGCAGCCTAAGTTCCTCGCGGTGTTGGAACGCGCGGCGGGGTGTCGTTGCGTGGATTGCACGAGACGTTTGGCGGTGGTGATACGAACGACGGGACTGTCGCGGCCGACGCGTTCATGAGGCGCGAGCTGATCGCGCCTGAAACGCTTCGCTCGATTCGGCTGCGCCAGGTGTTTGGTGGTTTGATCGGCAACACCGATATGCATTTTGGCAATCTTGCCTTCTGGTTTGATGACGCGCTGCCCTTCCGGCTCGCTCCGGCGTATGACATGCTGTCCGATGCGGTGGGCACCCGGGGCGGGCGGGGAGTTGCTGGCGCGCGATCTGAACGTGCAAGCTCCTCTTCCGGCGCACGAAGCAGACTGGTGTAGGGCTGCGGGTTGGGCGCAAGAATTTTGGACGCGCGTTGCGGATGATGCCCGCGTGTCTCCAGCGTTCGCAGCTATCGCCCGTGCGGCCGGTGGGCGAGTGACGCATGTCTTGAAGCATTTGTAATTTTCAGCTTCCCATCCGGCGTCGCCACGCCTCTTTTGGCCTCTTCACTACTGCTTCAGAAATTAACTTCGATGCCCAAACGTAAAACGCCTAAGACGCCTGATGAACAACCTGAGCTGCCGCTTGACCAGTCGCCGGAAGCGGCGGAGAGGCGTCAGGAGTCAGGAGCTTCGGAGAGGAGTCAGGAGTCAGGAGTCAGGAGCCAGAAGCCGGAAGCCGGAGGTCGGGAGTCGGAGGACGAAGCGCTTGAGGCTCAGGCGGCGGGCACGGCGGCCCGCCCTCCAGAAGATCGAGTGGAGGGCGACGCGCTGTCGTCGCCGGATTCTGAGGGCGGGCACGGCGGTCCGCCCTCCATTGCCACGGATTTTAGGGTGGGTAACGGCGCGGAGGCTCCGCTCGCGAAGCATTACAAGAAGTGGTTTCTCGAATACGCGAGCTACGTCATTCTCGACCGCGCGGTGCCGCATATCGACGATGGGCTGAAGCCCGTGCAGCGGCGTGTGCTCCATACGTTGTGGGACATGGATGACGGCCGTTTTCACAAGGTCGCCAATGTCGTCGGCGCGACGATGAAGCTGCATCCGCACGGCGACGCTTCCATCGGCGCGGCGCTCGTTGCCATCGCGCAGCGCGCCTGGCTGATCGAGCCGCAGGGTAACTTTGGCAATATGTACACGGGCGATGAGGCGGCGGCACCGCGTTACATCGAGGCGCGCCTGACGCCGTTTGCCCGCGAGGTGCTTTTCAACCCGAAAACCACAACCTGGCAACAGAGCTACGACGGCCGCAACCGTGAGCCAGTGACGTTGCCGGCGAAGTTTCCTATCACGCTGCTTGAGGGCGCGGAGGGCATCGCGGTCGGTCTCTCGACGAAAATTCTCCCGCACAATTTCAACGATCTTTGCCGCGCGGCGATCAATCATCTGCAGGAAAAAACCTTCCGCATCGTGCCTGATTTCCCGACGGGCGGCATCGCGGATTTCTCCGAGTACAACGACGGCGAGCGCGGCGGAAAGGTGAAGATCCGCGCGAAGATCGAGACGCGCAGCAAGTACCTGCTCGCGATTACCGAGCTGCCTTACGGCGTCACGACGGAGGCGCTGATTGAGTCGATCCTCGCGGCCAACGCCAAGGGCAAGATCAAGATCAAGCACGTCGACGACAACACCGCCGATAAGGTAGAGGTGCTCATTCACTTGCCGCAGGGCTGCGACCCGGAGCAGCTCACGCAACAACTCTACGTTTTCACCAGCTGCCAGGTGAACCTCTCGCCGTCCGCGTGTGTGATCGTGCGCGACGTGACGACGGGCGACGATAAGCCGCAGTTTCTCGGCGTGCGCGAAATCCTCCGCCGCAACGTCGATCAGACGAAGGCGTTGCTCAAGCTGGAGCTCGAAATCAAACTCGGCGAACTCGAGCAGCAGTGGCACTGGGATTCGCTCGAACGCATTTTTATCGAGGAGCGCGTTTACCGGCGTATCGAGAAATCCAAGACATGGGAAAGCGTGCTGGAGGAAATCCGTGAAGGGTTGCAGCCGTTCCTGAAGCAGTTGCGCCGCGAGGTGAGCAACGAAGACATCGCGCGCCTGACGGAAATCCGCATCAAGCGCATCTCTGCCTATAACCGTTTCCAGGCCGACGAGGCGATTAAGAAGATCGAAGACGGCATCAAGGAAACCAAGGCGAGCCTCAAGAACCTCACGGCTTACGCCATCGCGTGGTTCGAGATGTTGGCTGAGAAATTTGGCAAGGGCATCAAGCGCCGGACGAGTTACGACGAGATCGAGCAGATCAGCGCGCACGCGGTCGTTTCGGCGAACCAACGTCTGTACGTCAACCGCGAGGAAGGCTTCATCGGGCTCAACTGGCGTCAGCACGAATTCCTCACCGAATGTACGATTCTCGACGACGTCATCTGCTTTATGGCGGACGGCACGATGAAAGTCGCGCGCGTGGCGGATAAAGTTTTCATGGGCCGAGAAATCCTGCACGTCGCGGTGTTGCCGAAGGACGGTGACAAGGCTTTCTACACGATGATCTACCAGGACAATGAAAGCGAAAAGGCCTTTGCCAAACGTTTCCAAGTCGGCGGCGTGACGCGCGAGAAGCTCTACCAGCTCACATCGAGTGACGGTTCGAAAGTGGTGTTTTTCGACGTGGCGAAGAGTGAGGAGTCGATGACGAAGAAAGTGAACGTGACGCTGAGCGGACGCTGTTCGGCGCGCGAGAAGGAGTTCGAGTTCGAGTTCGCGGAGCTGACCGTTGGCAGCCGTAGCGCCAAGGGAGTGACGGTGACCAAATATCCGATACGCCAAGTGAAGCGGCGCGAGGAGTGAGGGCGGTTTTCAGTGGCGTATTTTGAACACGAAGAACGCAAAGGAAACGAAGGGCGGAGTTTAACCGCAGAGATCGCGGAGCGCGCGGAGAAGACCACCGCACCGCCATAATTATTTAGCGGTTTCTGGCGGCACGGGTTGTGCGGGCGCGGGGCGCTCTTGCCAGAAATAACGCGGTTGGTTTTCGGCGTCTTTATGCTGAAGTGCGTCGTAACGAATCCAGATTGCCGCACCAGCAAGTAGAAGTAAGACGAGGAGCAACACGCTCTGGCGTTTGCGCTTGGCGGCTTCCTTGTCCTCGTAGGGGTCGTCGAGTGAGCGTTTGGAGCCGGGCGGAAGGACGGCCATCGAGGTGAGCGCGGAGCCGAAGGGGATGTTGATTTTTACGCGGCCGTTGATGGCCCAGCCGTTGGCGTCGAGGATCGGGCCGAGGGTGCGTTGGCGGAGTTTCAGCCAGGCGATGATCATCGAGGGCAGCGAAATCAGGAGCATGATGGCGATAAAAATCAGCGGCACTTGCCAGCCGGGCATGCCTTTGAAGAAGCCGAGGAAATATCCAAAGGCCGTGGTCAACGCACCAAACGCCACGCCCAAGGCGGCGACGGCGCCGACGTCGATCTTTTTAGCGGTGTCTGTGGGTTTCGTTTTGTCGGGGTTGACGACGAGATCGGCGGTGCTGGCGAGTTTGCCGTGGGAGGAGGTTTCGGCGGCGGCGGCGCGCTTGGCGATCTGCTCCTCGATCATGCGGATAAACTTTTTGTAGGGTGACCAGAAGGCCTGGCGGATGCTGATGGGGTTGTCGACGATGCTGGTGATGACGGCGTCCCAATCCCGACCGCGTCGGTCATAGAACACGCCGTGGCGGCCGTTGAAGAGGTAGTCGCTGTCGCCTTGGGTGAAGCAGGCGGCGATGGTCATGGGCGTGGAGCCGTGGCGGGTGCAGGAGCAGTAGGCGATGTAGGCCTTGCTCATGGCGGCGAGGGGGTGGGCGGCGTCGACGCGGATGCAGAGCTCGGTGGAGCGGCTGTCGAGGTAGAGTGTGCCGGCTTGGAAGACGGCCCATTTATCGTAGGAGTAGAAATCGGCGAAGTTGACGAAATTGTGCAGCAGGGCGCGGAGGTCGCGGTGGTAACGCACGAGGCGGTCGACGTCGCTGATGGCCTGAAATTCGGGGGCGATGGCTTTGTCCTTGGCGAGCAGTTCCTCTAGGGCGGCGCGGCTGTTGCTGGTGGCGATTTCTGTGAGGCGTTCGTGGCCGAGTTTTTCGACGGCGGTGGCCGGTTTAAGCGCGGTGTATTTTTCGTAGGCGGCGAAGCGTTCGCAGAGTTGCAGCCAGTCGGTTTCGTTAAGTTCGGTTTTGGTGGAGCCGAGGATTGGCGTGATGGTGGACTGGAAGAGTTCGGCGAGGGCGGTGGCCCAGGCGGGGTTGACGCCTTCGGTGAGGGGCAGGGGTTTGCCGGCGGCGACGGTGGCGAGGGGAAAGCCGCTGAGCTCCACGCCGGAAATTTTCATGTCCTTGGCGGCGATGGCGACGTAGTCGGTTTCGGAGCGGTTGAGAAGAGTGATGGAGCGGGCGTCGAAGGCGGCGAGGCGGGCGCGGGCGAAGTAGTCGTCGATTTTGACGCGGACGGCTTTGAGCGCCTCGTAGGCGACGGCGGTGTTTGCGCCGAGGATGGCGATGTTGGGCGTGGTGATTTTGTCGGCCCAGGCGAGGTAGGCTTCGAGCTCTTTGAAGAAGGCGGCGGTTTTTTCGGCGGTGACGCCGATTGAGCCGGTTTGGTCGGGCACGCCGCCGAAGGTGGCGATGATATCAGTGATGAGGGCCTTCGTGGCGTCGTCGGTGGCGGCTGCGGGCGGCATGACGCCGTCGCCGTTAATGGGGTTGGCGGCGAAGACGCGTTTGGTATCGCTGCTGTCTTCGGTGGAAATGGAGGTGGCCGTTGGTTTGCCCAGGCAGGCGAGGGTTTGGCGGGCGGAGGCGAGGAGAATTTTTCCCTCGGGCGTCTGGTCGTTGATCGCGGCGAGCGGCAGGGTGTCGTGGCTTTTGAGGACGTCGCCGAGTTCTTTGAGGCGCGGGGCGGCCCAGCGGATGGCGCGGAGAAGTTCGGGCACGCGGATGCGGCCGTCGCCGTCGGAGTCGATGAGAGCGAGCGTCTTTTCGTCGAGCTCGAGTCCTTTGACTGGGCAGCTGAGGGCGACCCAGAGTTTTTGATCAAGGTTTTCTAGGTTGATGAGGTCGGCACCGGTTTCGAGCGCGACTTGGTCGAGGCCGCCGGTGCGGAAAAATTGCCAGCGATGCCGGAGCGGGGAAGCGGAGGGAGAAGACATGATGCGTGGTTGTAGTTGTCCTGCCTAGGCGGGGTAAACTGGCATAGGTAGGAGGCTTTGCAATGTTCCGCGGGTGGATTTTGCGTGGTTTTAAACGCGAGGTGCGTGGCGTGTGATGCGCAAACGGCAGCTGGAACTGCGAAGAAACGAAGGCAGCCGGAGGGAACTGGCAGATATCACTAAAAACGGAGGCCTAGCCGTTGTGGCTTAGGCGGCGGGCGGGAGCGCAGGCTCTTTGGCGGTGCGGATGCAGAAGGCGAGGCCGGCGGCGATGAGCAGCATGCAGGCGCAGATTTTGTAGGCGAGGTGGTAGGAGCCGAAGAGGTCGCGCACCAAGCCGCCGTAGCGTGAGCCGAGCACACCGGCGACGCCGAAGCCGGTGAAGACGAAGCCGTAGTTTACGCCGAAGTTTTTGACGCCGTAGAAATCGGCGGTGGCGGCGGGCATGAGGGTGAAGATCGCGCCATAGCAGAGGCCGGTGAAGGCGGTGCCGAAGATGATCAACGCGGCGCTGGTGTAGTGGGCGAAGAGGAACATGTTGATCGCCTGAAACACGAAGGCGAAAACCATAGTGGGGGTGCGGCCGATGCGGTCGGAGACGAAGCCGCTCACGACGCGGCCGAGGGTGTTGAAGGTGGCGAGCGTCATCACGGCGTAGAAACCGGCCTCCCAGGCGGCCTGCTCTTTGGCGATGATGGAGACGTTGGCGATGAGCATGAGGCCGGCGGCGGCGGCGAGGACGTAGATCGACCAGAGAAGGTAAAATTGCGGGGTTTTCAGCATGTCGGTCCAGTCGGATTCGCGGCGTGCGGATGTGGCGGCGGGCTTGGCTCCGGCGGCTGGTACGGTGGCGGCAGGGCGGAAGTCGTCGGGAGGATTTTTGAGGAAAATCGAAAGCAGGCTGATGACGACTGCTGCACTGATGCCGAGGAAGAGGAAGGTTTTCTCGATGCCGGAGGAGGCGAGGAGGTATTGGGTGAGCGGGCCCATGTAGACGGCGGCGAGTCCGACGCCTGCGACGACGATGCCGGTGATGAGACCCTTGCGCGCTGGGGGGAACCATTTGATAGCGGAAGGCGTGGTGGCGGAATAGCCGAGGCCGAGGCCGAAGCCGCCGAGCACGCCGAAGGTCAGCGCCATCTCAGTGGGGGTTTTGGCCAACGACGATACGGCCAGGCCAAGGCCGAACAGCACGCCGCCGAGCGCGGCGACGCGGCGGGGACCGAGTTTATCCTGCATGCGGCCGGCAAAAATCATCATCAGCGCAAACGACGCGGTCGAGACGGCGAAGGGGAGACCGGCGTCGGCCTTGGACCATTTCCATTGGACGACGAGGGCCTTACCCATGACGCCCCACGCATAGAGGGCGCCGAGCACGAGGTTGATGCCGAGTCCGGCGAGCGCGACGGTCCAGCCGCGGGCATTGGAGGTGGGGGACGGAGAAGTCATGACGTTGGGGGTCGGGATGAGCCGTCAACGACAGACTCACAGGGAAGGGTGATGCGGGGGGCCGCACGGGGTGCGCGGCAGGGTGCGACTGAGTAAGCGTGGCGTCGCGTGGGAGTCCATGCGCCGAGCATGGCTGCCTCGTTGCTAGGAGGCGTGCTAATCGCGGCCAGCTGGCGGACTTATGCCGGGGCTTTGCGTCCGGTGAGCCACCACACGATGCCGAGTCCGGCGTAGAGAGCGATCAGACCGGCGATCTCGTGTAGCACGGCGTAGTGTCCGGGAAAGCGTGGCGCGGCCAGCACGATGGTGGTGATGCGCAGAAAATTAAAAACAAAACCGAGTGCCAGGCACAAGGGGAGCAGCAACGCAAAGCGCCACCACGCGGCCTGCCGGTAGAGAAGCAGAATCGTGCCGAGCAACAGACTGGAGGTGATTAAACCGAAGCCATTGCACTCGGTGGCGACGAGGAAGGTGCCGCCATTGGCCAAGAGGATAAGTTTGATGGGAGGGCCGGCTTGGACGGCGAGCTGCGGGGCGAGGCCGAGTAGTTTTAGAAAACGCGCGGCTTCGACGCCCGCCATCTGGCGCAGCGGCCAGTCGAGTATCGGAAAGAGCAATACGAAGAGAATCAGCAGGGCGAATACACTGAGCAGCGGGAGTGTGCGGCGGAAGGCGCGGCCGCCGAAAGTGAAATTCACGAAACCACCGGCGGCGGCGACGAGACCGGCGAGCACGAGCAGCGGATGTTGGAAAAACACCGCGGCGGCCGCGAGTGCGTAGGCGGCGAAGAGCCAGCCGATGGCACCGCTGGTGAATTGCAGGGTAAGGCGCAGGTTGGCGCGTTTTTCCCAGGCGATCCAGCCGCCTGCCATCAGCACGATGAAAACGGACTGCTTCAACTGCTCGTGGGCGAAGGCTTGCGAGGTCAGCCACCGCAAGGACGGCCAAAAAATGATTGCGGTGAGAGCAAGCAGTCCGCCGGCGAAAACGTAGTCTTGAGGGCGCGAGGGCGAGGTATGAGCGGGTGTGGTGGACATGCGTTGAAGCGAGTGTGACCGCACGGAGTGGGGCAGGTGTTTCGCCGAATGTCGAATCTGTGCGACGCGCGAGTGGCGATTGGCTGGCGGCTCGGCCGGTCATCGGGCAATTTGAACTACGAAGAAACGAAGAAGGGGAAGGCAAAAGTCCGACCGTAGGAACACGAACCGGTAGCGTATTTTTTTAACGACCTGTCCCTTCTGAGTAGCCCCTCAAATCCGAATTCCTCATCACACATTTGAGTCCGGATTATAGTCAGACTGTGATCGGCCGGAACAAGCGGGATTACGTCTGGATCATGGCGCGTAAGCCGCAGATGCCTGAGGCAGACTACC
>Ga0105048_10000986_pt1 | contig 45808 bp, 47 predicted proteins | sample MAT05_FD_78382 | JGI IMG/M metagenome (GOLD analysis project Ga0105048, IMG submission 78382) | Freshwater microbial communities from Lake Fryxell liftoff mats and glacier meltwater in Antarctica - MAT-05 | ecosystem: Environmental > Aquatic > Freshwater > Ice > Liftoff microbial mat | place...
CTCCGGGTCGCACTGCTCGCTGCGAAGGCGGCGTTTCATGCGGGAACGACGAGCGCGGCAAAGCTGAAACAGATCGCCAGACGGAAAATCTCCCGCGACGCGAAGCTGGACTACCTCGAAGTCGCCGCTGCCGGAACGCTGACCCCGACCCGCATCGCAAAGCCCGGCGATACGATGGCGCTTGCAGCGTTTTTCGGAAAGACGAGGCTCATCGACAACATCCAACTGCGGTAGCCGCCCGTTCCTTCTCCCATGCTTCAATTCGACTTTGTAGTGATCGGCAGCGGCATCGCCGGGCTCAGCTTTGCGCTGAAGGCCGCGCGCGCCGGCGCGGTGGCGATCATCACCAAGAAGGCGAAGGCGGAATCCAATACCGCGTGGGCGCAGGGCGGGATCGCCTGCGTGACGGACGAGACCGACAGCTTCGAGTCGCATGTGCAGGACACTCTCGTCGCCGGCGCCGGCCTGTGCGATGAGCAGGTCGTCCGCAACATCGTCCGCGATGGTCCGGGACGAATCGCCGAGCTAATCGAAGTGGGGGTCCACTTTGACCAGCGGGAGGACGGCCGTCCGGACCTCACCCGGGAGGCCGGGCACGGAGCGCGGAGAATTCTCCACGCACGCGATGCCACCGGTCGGGAAATCGAGCGGGCACTGCTCGATGCGGTCGCAAGAAACCCGAAGATCACACTGCTGGAAAACCACATGGCGGTGGACTTGATCACTCTGCGAAAGCTCGGCCTTTCCGCAGTGCCGGACCGATGCGTCGGGGCCTACGTGCTGGACGAAGCGAGCGGCACGGTCCTGACGGTGCGGACGGACCGACTGGTCCTCGCGACCGGCGGATGCGGCAAGGTGTACTTGTACACGACGAATCCAAGCATCGCGACCGGCGACGGCGTGGCGATGGCATGGCGCGCCGGGGCACCGGTGGCGAACATGGAATTCATCCAGTTCCACCCGACCTGCCTGTTTCACCCGGAGGCTCGCAGCTTCCTGATCACTGAAGCGGTGCGTGGCGAAGGTGGCCGTCTCGTCGATCGCCAGGGTCGCGAGTTCGCGCACCGATACGATCCGCGCGGAGCACTGGCACCGCGCGACATCGTGGCTCGCGCGATCGATGCGGAGATGAAACGGACGGGCGCGCCCTGCGTCTATGTGGACATCACCCACAAGCCGGCGGATTTCATCCGCTCGCATTTTCCGACAGTCCACGAACGCTGCATGGGCCTCGGGATCGACATCACCCGGCAACCGATTCCGGTGGTTCCCGCCGCCCATTATCAATGCGGCGGCATCGTCACGGGCCCGTCCGGCGCATCCAGCATCCCGGGCCTTTACGCCATCGGCGAAGTGGCCTGCACCGGTCTGCACGGCGCGAACCGCCTGGCCAGCAACAGCCTTCTCGAAGCCGTGGTGCTCGCCGATCGGGCGGCTGGCGAACTCATCGGCTGGGAACCGCCCTCCGAACCTCCGCTGCCCGAGTTGCCAGAGTGGAAAAGCGGCGACGCAACGGATGTGGATGAGCTGGTCGTCATCTACCACAACTGGGACGAAATCCGCCGGCTGATGTGGGACTACGTCGGCATCGTCCGCACGGACAAGCGGTTGCAGCGCGCCGGCGCCCGGCTGCGCAATCTGCTGGAGGAGATTGGGGAATTTTACTGGGACTTCAAGGTGACCACCGACCTGCTGGAATTGCGCAACCTCGCCACGGTCGCGAGCCTGATCGTGGACAGCGCGCTGCTGCGGAAGGAAAGCCGCGGGCTGCATTACACGCTCGATTACCCGAAGCTGGACGAGCGGTATCTCCGGGCGACGGCCCTGCGGAAGAATTGATCTCCGGCAGGTCGGGCCTTGCCTGTGGGAAGAGGCGATGGGTGTGATTGAATTTTGGCCCACAGAAGTCTCTCCCTGTGTCCATTGCGCCTCTGTGGTTTACCCGAGAACCTCCGGTCCCGTAGTGGCAATGGAGTGGCGCCGAGACAACGAGGTCGAAGCACGCCTCCGCCACCCCATGCCCCCTCTGTCTTGGTGCTCCTTTTTTGAAACCGCAGAGGCTCGATGGACGCAGAGGAATCCCAACGCTCCAGTTCCCTGAACTGAATATGCCCTCTGAGTTCGGCGGACCGACTCTCCATCACACCCAGAGGCGAAGACGCGAGGCCCGCCAGAGTTTCGCCCCGCCTTGGCATCGGCATTGCTTCAGTGCCGAGCCATGCTCACATTTGCCTACCAAGCCCGCGACTCTGCCGGAAAGGTCATTTCCGGGGTGCAGGAGGGATTGAACGAAGAGAATGCCGTCAACGCTCTGATGTCCAGGGGACTGCTCGTCCTCTCCATCCAGCAGAAGGCGGCAAGCAAGATGGTCCGCGCCAAGGCGAGGGTCCCCGAGTCGGATTTGGTGATGTTCACCCGGCAGCTCGCGACCATGGTGGACGCAGGCTTGCCGCTGGTGGGTGCCTTGACGGCGCTCTTCGAGCAATCCGACCCGAAAAAGCAGGCCGGCCTGCGCCGGGTCATCGGTGAGATCACCGCTTTCGTGCAGGAAGGCTCCACCTTTTACGATTCAATCTCCAAACACCCGAAGGTCTTCTCGCGCCTCTATTCCTCGATGGTAAAGGCCGGTGAATCCGGCGGTATGCTCGCCGAAGTGCTCGACCGTCTGGCAGGCTTCCTCGAGGCCTCCGCCCGTCTCAGCAAAAAGGTGAAATCTGCGATGACCTACCCGGCCATCGTGATCACCATCGCACTGGCCATCACGACCTTCCTCATCGTGAAGGTGGTCCCGGTCTTCGGCGGCATCTTCGCCGACTTCGGCGCGAAACTCCCCGCTCCCACCCAGTTCCTGATCGACCTGTCGGATTTCATCCGCGGCAACTGGTACTACATCATCGGCGCTATAGTCGGGGCCTTCTACGCCATCCGCACGTGGGTCAACAGCCCGAAAGGTGCCGAAACCTGGGACCGCTGGAAGCTCAAGCTGCCGATCTTCGGCCCTCTCACACACAAGATTTGCATGAGCCGCTTTGCGCGGACCTTCGCCCAGCTCATCCGTTCGGGTGTCCCGATTCTGGAGGTCATGCAGATCGTCGGCGACACCTCTGGCAACAGCGTGGTGACCAAGGCCCTCAAGTCCGTCTCCACCGACGTCGAGAAAGGTGATCACCTCACTGCCGCGCTAAGCCGCCAGCCCATTTTCCCGCCGATGATGCTGCGGATGGTCGCGGCCGGCGAAAGCACCGGCAAGATCGACAACATGCTGGAGAAAATGGCCGACTTTTGGGACGAGGAAATCGAGTCAACTCTCGCTGCCCTGACCTCACTGCTCGAACCCTTGCTCATCGTTTTCCTCGGCGTCATCGTCGGCGGCATCGTCATCGCGATGTTCCTGCCCATCTTCAAGCTGAACGACGTGGTCTCAGCGAACAAGTAGTCCGCCCACGACCAGCAACGCTCCATAGGCGAGCCCGGCGAAAGCCGTGGCTCGCCAGCGTTTTTCCGAGGCAGAGACCCACGCGATCTGGTCGCGCAGCGTATAGGGCATTCCCACCCAGAACATCCCGAGCACAATCCACACGTAGGTGAGGAGGACGAGAAGCAGGCGCAGACTTTCCGGACGCAGGAATGCCGCCTCCAGCAATGGCTCAGCGGCGAGCAGCGCACACGTCCCCAGCGCGCGGACGGCGAGGAAGTCCGGGATGAACGCAATGGCCAGCACCGTCGCGATGGGCGTCCCAATTCGCACCACGGAACGCCACGTATCAAAATCCCCGAGATCCATGGCCGTCACCATGAAGAAAAACCAGGCACCCGCGACAATCGACAGGACGACCCCGGCCTCGCGATTCCGGGGAAATTTGCGCAGCCATCCCTGCACCGCGGAACCCTTCGCCAGCGCCAGCAGATGGGCGATGAGCAATAGCGCGCCGATTCCCAGCATCGCAGTCTTCAGGGTCAGCCAGGTAAGTTCGTGGTAAATCATGCGGAAGGGCGCGTATGCAAAGGGTGGCGACGCACGGCGGGCAAGCGAAAAGCCCGGTGGGTCACACGATCAGGCGGCGCGGGATTCTCCGAGCGCGACGAGGAGCGACTCGAAAATGACCCGCCCATCCGTGCTGAGGAGCGCACCGTCGCACGCACGTTCGGGGTGCGGCATCAGGCCGAACACATTCCGGCGCTGGTTACAGATGCCCGCGATGTTCTCCATGGCCCCATTGGGATTCGCCTCCGGCGTGATTCGTCCAGCCGCGTCGCAATAGCGCAGGAGCACGCGGCCTTCCGCATTCAGGGCCTTCAAAGTGTCACCGTCCGCCGTGTAATTCCCCTCCCCATGGGCGATCGGCACCTGAAGCACGCGTCCGACCTCCGACCCGCACAGAAACGAATTCGCGGTATTCTCGACACGGAGCCGGACGTGCTCGCAGATGAAATGCATGTCGCGATTCCGAATCAGAGCGCCCGGCAGCAGGCCGCTCTCGCAGAGGATCTGGAAGCCATTGCAAATCCCGAGGACCGGCACGCCACGATTCGCCTGCTCGATGATCGATTTCATCACCGGCGAAAAACGCGCGATGGCACCGCAGCGGAGATAGTCCCCATAGCTGAATCCGCCAGGCAGGACGATGAGATCGTACCCTGCCGCACTCTCCTCCTTGTGCCAAAGGTAGTCGGTCGCAAACCCAAACTCACGCAGGACGTGGTGACAGTCCTGATCGCAATTCGATCCCGGGAAACGGATGACAGCAGCACGCATGACCTACTTTTCCAAAACGAGCTGATAGTCCTCGATCACCGGATTGCTCAGCAGATCCCGGCAAATCTCGTGCATCTTCCCCTCATCCGCCCCGTCCACCTCGACCTCGATCATCTTGCCCATGCGCACACTCTTCACACCGGGCATTCCATGGTGGCGCATCGCTTCCCGCACGGCCACGCCCTGCGGGTCGAGAATGCTCTGCTTCGGCATCACGATCACTTTTGCTTTCATAGGAGGCGCGGCTTTTAGGGTGCAATGGACGTGGTGTCGAGCACTCACCCAAGGCAATCGCATCAGCGCGCAGACGGGTTCCGCAAGAACTCGGGATGCCCGATACGCACAGCCCCGCCGCCGAGTTCGACCAGTTCCACACTTGCTTCCCCCTGCGGCTGACGCTAACTGCACACCCGTGAGCGACCAACCTGTAGTAGCAGCAAAAGCACCCGCAAAAGTCAGCTTGGAGGCAGGCAAGGACTACTGGTTCTGCACCTGCGGCAAATCCGCCACACAGCCCTTCTGCAACGGCGCGCACAAAGGCTCGTCCTTCGCGCCGAAGAAATTCAACGCCGAAAAAACCGGCGATGCCTGGCTCTGCCAGTGCAAGCACACCTCCAACGCACCTTTCTGCGACGGCACGCACAAGACGCTCGGCACGTAGTGCCGCGCCGGCCTGAAATGGGTTCAACGTAGCTGCCCGCGCGTGCGACTGGTGACCGGCATCCCTCCCCCGACACATCGTGAGAAACCGGAAAGCTGTGTAGGTTCACCAGTCGCGATACCCTGACCGGAAAACCAGGCCATCATCCCAAGCGTGACGTGGCACCGGGAGACCACTCTACCGAGAGAACGAGTGGAGCGGGTGGAGGGAATCGAACCCTCGTATGCAGCTTGGGAAGCTGCCGTTCTACCATTGAACTACACCCGCTTTTGCAGCGGTTCAGGCACTACTGCCAGGATACAACGTCATCCGGAGCTACAGCGGAATTCGCCTGTCGGAATCTGCCTTCATATCCCTTGCCGCCCCGAATGCCATCCTTCCCCATCGAGAAAGCAACGGCCGATGCTCGAATCGCATTCGGAGCGCCTGCCAGATCGGTGAAGAAGCCTCCCATGTCGATGATCTCGTCACCGTCAGCATCGAGAATCACACAGTATTCTGCGCCCCATGGGTCCATGAGCGCCCCCGGGTTCTTCGTAAACTCGCTACCGTCACAGAACCCGCCGCGGGGGCTCTTTGGATCCTTGGCCTTGCCCGCCTCGAAGTACTTCTGCTGCCGTCGGTTCAGAGCGTGGTTGGCGTTATCCCCCCCACGATCGATGGCGCGGAGGACGTCGAAAAGCGTATTATTGGAGACCGGGCAGTTCCCGGCCGAGACATCGCCAAATGCGTAATACCCGTTCGTGTTCTCGTCGCCCTTCTTGGCACTAGCCACCGGCGGATACTTGCCGTTGTCGTTGTAGTAACTCTTGCATGCGCCTACGATATTTCGGACCGCGGTCCCGGCTTCGGCCCGGCGCGCCTGATCCTTCGCAGGACCGAGCGCCGTGAGAAGCAGCCCCATGAGTATGGCAATGATCGCAATGACCGTGAGCAACTCGATGAGTGTGAATGCCGCGACCTGTGGCTTGGTGGGGAAATTGCGGGCGATCATGTTTTTGTCCTCTGTGGAGCTTACTGCGCGCGCCCGGTGTGACAACCAAAAATCCGTAACAAGAATCATCTTGCGTCATTGGGGTGACGCGATAGCTTCGCGGCCCTTTTTCAAATCACCCGAACCCTTTTACTTATGTCCCAACATCGCAGTCTCAAAGGTGCCGCTACCATCGCGGCGAAGCGAAATGTTCTCAAGCGTTTCGAGCGCGTGGAAGTGTTGAAGAAGCGCGGTCAGTGGAAGGCTGGGGACAAGGTCATCGGTCTCCGCAAGACCAAGCCTGACGCGTAGTCCGCGGCGGGCAGGATGCCCGCAGCTTGCACCGCGGCTTTTCGCAGACGGCAGCAGCGGCGAGGAGAGCGCGGCAGGCCGCTCAATGCCACTGGCAGGCAAGCGGTCAGGATGCCGAGTGAAAGTGCCTACCTCCCGTAGAGGCACTGCGCCAGGTAACCGCTGAGTGCGGTGAGCCGGTTCTCTTTGCGGAACTGCTCGATCTTCTTCCGATCCACGCCAAGAGCCCGGTCCCACAGCCAGATGAGATTGCGGGCGCTCACCGTGATGATGTCGGTGATGTTCTTCAAGTCGTCCACACGCGGGGCCTTCACGTCGAAACAGATCGGGCCGGCGTATTTCGCATCCTGGAGGACGACGAGCATGGCCAGATCCTTCAGCGGCTCGGTGTAGCCAAATGGCAGATCCTGATCGTAACGCTGGCCGTCCTGCGAGTTCAGGTGAATGTGGAAGAGCTTGCCCGCCTCGAGACAAAGCTCGAGATCCCAGATGTAGTCGAGCCCCGCGATGCGGCTGTGGGCCGTCTCCGGATTCAGGCCAAAGAGGGGCTGCACCGTCTTGTCGAGTCTGCTGATGAGGTAGAGAACCTCACCGACGTTCGCGAGATACATGTTCGCACGCGGTTCATTCGGCTTGGGCTCGATGGCGAATTTGATCTTGTTGCCGTATTTGCGCTCTGCGTACTGGCCGACCTTGTTGAAGCCCTCGACGAGCCGCTTGAATGCATCGCGCCCGTTCTTTGCGAGGACGAAATCAAATCCCTCCCTCCCGTTCCAAAACACCATCGTCTTCGCGCCCAGCTCCGCGGTCACATCCACGGCGCGCAACGCGTTCTTCATCCCCATGCTCCGCACGGCGGGATCATTCGAGGTCATCGCCCCGTCCTTGAAAATCGGGTCGCTGAAAAATGACGGCGTGTACATCGCGCACTTCATCCCGAGCTGACGCGCGATCTTCACGGCCTTGGGTGCGTCCCCGGCAGGGATCTCCACGTCGTGCGCCTCGTAGAAGCTCATGCCGGCTTCCGCGAGCATCGGCAGCCGATCGAGCATCGGGATGGCAGGCCGCGTCGGGCCTCCAAATGGATCCGTCCCCGGGCCGATGTTCCATACTCCGGCACCAAGACCGGTGATGCCGACTTTGTTCTTCAGTTCGTAGCGAGTCATGATTGTGTGGTGGAAAAGGGACGGGCTAGTTGCAGAAAAAGCGGGGCACTTGCGAGCAGAAAGTTCCACCTTCCAGAGTGCCCAGCCGTTCCCAGGCTCTCAAGCGCCGCGCGACGGGAACTGAACCCTCGATTGACGCCCGCCGGCAAACACGCTGTCGCCTATGTTTTCCCGACGCGTGAGATCGGCGGGGCGGCCACCTCGGCGCGTGTTCGGATTGGAAACTGCGGCATCGCTCATTCCCCACTCGCGTTTGTGAACTCGTGGATCACGAGCGGCCTGGGTGTCTCCGTCGCTTTCATCTGACTCGTCCCCGACCGCCCTTATCGACGCCCATCGGCGGCCCGGTTCAGGAATTGGGGTCGGTGGCGCATGGGCCAATGCGTCCAGTCAGCGGCGGTGTCGGTGCGGAGTGACTCGGGGAGTTGCCCGGCGCATCGTGCGGCGAGATCGGCGGCGTGCGGAAGGCTGGCAGCGCTGGCGATTTCGAGCGTGTGGAAGAGCTGGCCGACGCGGTGCGCGGGCCGTAGCGCTTCTGGAAGTCCGGGCGTGGTGGCGGTGTGGATGTCGCGCAGATAAGTGGCGAGCGGGACGTGGACGAACCACGGTTCGCGGAGACCGACGACATTGCGCGCGGCGTCCCATTCGAGCCAGGAATTCGCGAGGGTGTTCACCGGACCGGGCGGTGGCGCGGGGAGCGGGCCGATGATGCACATGGCGACGCCCTCGGTGTGTCGGAGCAACGGGTCGTGCGTGAGGTTGGCTGCGCGGGTGCGGTCGGAGGCGGCGCGGACTTTTTCCCAATCGACCGAGGCAAGGTCGCGTCCGCCGATGATGCCGATGATGGGCATCTTCTCGTAGAAGTCGCCGCGGATGATCCATGCCTCGGGGAAGACCTCGCGGAAGCTGCGGGCGATACATTCAAACTGGCCGCGGGTGAGCTGATACATGGGCAGCCACTGGCAGAAAAGTCCGCCTGGGCGGAGCGCGGCGCGGACGTTGTGAAAATGCTCGCGGGTGAAGAGCCGGCCCTCGCCGGTGTGCCACGGGAGAAAGAGATCGGCTGCGATCACATCGAACTCGCCGCGTCGCTGTGCGATGACGATGCGGGCATCGCCGAGTGTGAAGCGAACGCGCGGATGTTCGGCGACGCGCCGGTTGAACGGCGCGAAGTATTCCCCCGCGAAGCGGAGGACGAGCGGGGAAAGCTCGATGCCCTCGGCGGATTCGAGCGCGGGGTCGAGTGTCGCGCCGGCGAGCGAGCTGCCGGTGGCGATGCCGAGGGTGGCCACGCGACGCGCATCGCCGTGGAGCAGCATGGGCAGCAGGGTCTGGCGCTCCTGGTTGAACTGCGCGCGGGAGCCGCCGAGGGTGTAGTTGTTGTTGAAGATGATGCGCCAGTCGTCCGGCTCGCCGCGCACGACGCCGACCACGCCTTCGTGCCCCACGGCGACGCGGACGAGCGTCTCCCCTTTCGCGAGACCGGCGAAGGGAAGCCGGGCGTCAATTTTCCAGCTCCACGCGATGAATGCCGCCAGCGCCGGAATGAGCCACCAGCGGGCCGCGCCTTTTTGCGTGAAAAGGCAGAGCGCATATCCTGCGGCGAGCACGGACATGCTCCACCAGATGCCGAACATCGGCGCGAGAATCCGCGCGGCGATTTCTGCTCCGCACCATCCGCCGAGGCCATTGATGGCGAGGAGACGTCCCGCATCGAGACTTCCCCCGCCCGCCCGGCGCAGGAGGAGCGGAAAGACGAGCGCAGCGGGCAGAAGCATCGCGGCGCAGGCGGGAAGGCCGAGGATGAGCGCATCCCGCGCATAGCTCGCGAGCGACTGTTGGAATCCGAGGTAGTTCAAGCCGCCACGCTGGACGACAAGGACGAGTGGCTGCGCAGCACACGCGATGGCGGAAAGGACGAGAGCCGCGGTGAGTGCGTGCGCTCCGAGACGCGCCGCGAGCGGAACGAGCAATGCGCCGACACCGAGCGACGCCAGCACCAGCACGAGCACGCCCGCGCTGGAGAAATACGAACTGACGAAGAACTGGGCGAACTGGTGCTGGAAGATCACTTCGCTCGCGAGCACGAGAAAGCCGGAGGCGAAGGCGAGCGGGAAGATGCCGCCGGCCTGGGTCCGCTCGTCGAGGGAGGCGAGCCGCACTGCATCGGGCAGGATGCCGCCATTGCCCAGCCGCAAGGCGAGCGCTGCGACGCACACGTTCAGCGCGATCGCGACAAGGCTCGCGCCGGTGAGGCCGAGCACAGGCAGCGCCCAGCCGATGACGAGGATGACGCCCGCGATGCCGCCGATGGTGTTCGCCGCATAGACCGCGACGCTGCGCTCCGAGCCTGCCGCGCGCATCATCCACGGCAGCACCGTGCCCATGGCAAAGGCCGGCGGCGCGACGAGCAAGAGCGGCAGCAGCCATGCGATGGCGCGTGCCGCGCCGGCGTGTGCAGGCAGACGGATCATCGCCGCCGCGAGAACCACGCCGAGCGCAAGCACCGCGACGAGACACTCGGCCACGGCCACGGCGTGCCACGGGCGGCGCGGTGATCTCCGCGCAGCGAACCACGCCCCGGCGGCGAGACCGAGGAAGAATGCGCCGATGACACGGGAGAACGTGCCCGCATTTGCGCCGAGGATGTCCACCAGCCGGCGCACCCACAGGAGCTGATGCGCCAGGCCCGCCGCACCGCTGAGCGCCGCCAGCATCGGCACGGCGATGCGCTGCGCCGATGGCATACCCGCGCTCAATTCCGCCGACGGCGCGCCGAGCACAGCACGAGGCCGGCCGCGAGCAGAATGCCGCTCGCAGGTTCCGGCACGGCGAGAAAGTGAACGGTGTAGATCTGGCTCGGCAGATGAATCGGACCGCCTGCCGTTCCATTCGTGCTCATGTCGTACACCCGGAAGCCGACGAAGTAATCGCCCGGCTGGTCCACCGTCCATCCGCGATTGTGGATGTGGCCGTATGGATCTTCGCCGGGATCGATCGTCAGCCCCGTGGTCGCTCCGCTGATGATGTAGTGCGAGCCCGAGGCGATCGCTCCAACTGGTGCCGACGGCGTGTTTTGCGGCTCGGTGATCTCGAACTTGTATCCGCCGGTCGGCGTGTTTGTCAGGAAACTGATGTTCGGAGTCGTGCGAACGAGCGACTGGCCTTCATCCCAGAACCCGAAGGACGCGCCCGCCGGGCCGGTGACGCTGCTGATTTCCATCCAGAGATACGCGCCAGTTTTTGCGTGGAGTGATTCCGCCGGGAGGGCCTGGCCATCGGAGAGCGCGACAAAGGTGAAGTAGTCATTCGGGAACTGGGTGCGCGGCTGTTCGTTGAGCGAGTAGTAGCCGCCGTAGCGCTGCCCGACCGGCACCGGGAGCAGGCGATAGGTGCTCGCAGTCAGCGAGCCGCCAATAATCTGCAAGGTCTCGCCTTGATCCGGACCCGGAGCGCCGGTGTCCACGGTTCCGATGCCGAAGTGTTCATGCGCCTCCGCGTGCAGGCCGGTGGCGATGGTGAATGTGAGGAGCGCCGAGGCGCGGATGAGGAACGTGTTCATTTGGAAGAATGGGAAGCTGTAGGATTCAGGTGACGGCTAGGGCGGTGCCCATTGGTATTCGAGGCGGTAAAAGACGGGGGTCTGCCCCCTCACGGTCGCGTCCAGAAAGGTCGCGCTGGCCGCAGTCGTAGCGGTGACGCTGCCGACGGGCACCCAACTTCCGATCGCGAGCGTGAAGCTCCTTTTCACGGAGAAAGTGATGCCGGTCTCCGCGACGCCGATGCCCATGCGGCTCGGCCACGTGAGCACTGCGCCGGTGCCGGGCGTGAATTGGCAGACCGGCTGGAAGTCTGGCCCGGCTCTGAAACGGAAAACGTAGGCGACGCTAGCGGCGTGCGGACCGCTGCCGTCCTGATGAATGGCGCTCTGATCATACAGCCGGAAGCTCACGGAGTAGTCGCCCGGCTTGTCCACGGTGAAGCCGCGGCCATGGATGTGCCCGTAGGGATCCTGATCCTGTGGAGCGATGCCCTGGTTGAGGAGCGGCTCGCTGAGTTGAAAGCGGAACCCGCCAGTGGGCTGATTCGCGGCGAGCGAATTCGTGGGGATCGTGTGATTGAAGGACCAGTTGGCGTGCGCCGGGTCGTTCGGATTCAGCCCCTCCCAAAAGCCGAAGCGCGATCCCGGCGGACCGTTGACGCTCGCGATTTCCACCCAGATGTCTGCGCCGGTCTTCGGGTGGTTTGCGGGATCCGCCTCCCTCTGGCCGTCGGAATAGACCGCCAGCGAAAAGTAGTCATTCGGATTCAGCGCGCGGACCTGCGGGTCGAGCGTGTAATGGCCGCCGAAGCGCTGCCCGAATGGGCGCGGCATCATATTGTAAATGGTGGCGGGATTGTGGCCGCCGTCCAACTGAAGCTGGTTCCCGTTGATGCTGACAAAAATATCCGCGTGCGCGCCAGCCTCGAAAGCGAATCCGAGAAGCACGAAAAAAAGAAGCGGGAGGCTGCGGAGTTTCATTCAGGATGGACGGCGGGGTGAACAGGTGGCGCGCATCGCCCCGTGCCGCGGTCCAGGCCACGGCACGGGGCGGAATACGGGCCGGAGACTCAGGCTGCGCGACGGCGGCGGGCGAGCGCGAGCAGACCGATGGCACTGCCGATCAACACGACCGATGCAGGCTCGGGCACTGCGCTGTACGTCACAGTGAAGGGCGCGCTGTCGCCGTGCTGCCCGCTCGTGTCGCGGATGATGTAATCCACGGTGTAGGTGCCTTCGACACTGGCGGTCCAACTGCGGCCGTGAAGGTGGCCGTATGGATCCGTAACCGTCGTGGACGGCCCGCTGCCGTCGGCATCGTTCCAGGTGAAGCCAGCGGAAAGCCCATTCGTGGTCGGCGCGTAGTCCGCGAATGAATACGGCACGCCAGTGTTCGGATTCACCAGGAGCGGCGCGGTGCCATTCCCGATGATCAGTGTGCGGTCCGTCAGGTTGAAGGTGCTGTTGCCACCGGTCGCTCCGCCAATGGTGAAGGTCACCTGCGGCGCGACAGTGCTGAACTCGTCATCCCAGAATGAGAACTGCCCGCCGGTCGGGCCGGTGACATTCGTCATCAGGAGCGTGATGAATGCGCCCGCATTCGCCGCATAGAGGCTCTCGGCGCGATACGCCGTCCCCGTCACACCATTCCCGTTCCAAATCCGACCGGTGCCTGCGAGCGCGGTGAACGAGATGTCGCTCGACAAGTACAGACCGGATTGTGCGCCCACGAGCACCGGGGTCATGGCTTGTACGCCCTGGCTGGCACCGGTGACGACGGCTCCTCCCGCCGTGCCGGTATTGACGACGAATGACAACGCGTCACCGGTCCCGAGACCGCCGCCGTTGCTGTCGATAAGCCCGGCATAGACATGCCCGGCCTGCGCGGACGATGCCGCGAGTGAAAGCATCGCGGCGACGGCGCCCGCGGTGCAGATGAGTTTCGATGTGTGATGCTTCATTGCTGTGTGATGGGTTGTTTTGCGTTGCTGCTTACTTTGCTATTTCCGCCGTGGGGTCGATGAGTCGACTCCCCGGCTCGCGCAGGCGTGCCTGCGCTTGCTCCCAGCTCAGTGTTTCCACATGAGCGTCGGCGAAGAGGTAATTGGCGCTCCCGAGGTGCCTCTTCACCGCTATCTGACCCTCCAGCGTCCCGGGCGGCACTTGCTGCCCGCGGAGTTCGCTGAAGTGGAAGTGGTCAGCGTTGGCGTATTCCTTCGACGCCTCTGCAAACATGAGCGTCTGGCCCGGACTCTCCAGCCGCGACAGTCGCGAGAAATCCAAGTCCGGCGCCCCGGCGGGACTCGGCGTCAGAAAATCATTCAACAGGTAGGTGTACACCCGCGCCTTGTCCTCATCGGCAGGGCACCGGAACGTGATCGTGCCGGCGGTGTACTTCTGGAGCGCGAGGGTCCACGATTGCTGGCCCGACCTGCGCTGGTGCGAGGTGACCGGCAGCATTCCGTCGTTCTCGCCCGCATACTGGATGCAGGCGGTGCCGATCTGCCGCAGGAAGCTCACACACTTCGTGGTCTTGGCCTTCTGCGACGACGATGACATCGCCGTGAGGAGAAAGCCGGCGAGGATCGCGATGATGGCGATCACCACGAGCATCTCGATGAGCGTGAAAGCGGACCGCCTGGACTGTTGGGAATTCATTTCTGAGTAAGGTTCGGATCGGTGATCCTGATTTCGGGGTTTGCATGACTGCCCGCACGGGAGCTTCCGTTTGCGGGCGCAGGGTGCTGCTGCCACGTCGAGGCGGCGGAGCTGCGGAGGTCTATGAACATCACAAGGCGAATTTCTGCCATGTGGGCGCTTCCGAGGCGCTCTCCGCAGCCCCGCCGCAAGTTGTCCAACCGGGTACGCCAGTTCAGGCGGGTGAAATCAACTCAACGGGGTGCAGCGATGCCGTGAGATTCGGCGGCTCGGGATCCGGCGCTCCGAATGGAACGCGCTGATCCTCTCAGGTCGAAGTCCCGCGCCGTATGAATGCGCAGTGGCCCCGACTCGCCGTCTCGCGGCAACGTCAGACCGTCCGGGGTGGAGGAGTCGGTGGCGCATCCGCGCGCCACACTGCCAGATTCAAGAATTCGCTCCATTGCGCTTTCCCGCCCACCGGGATTGGCGGCGCCTTCACAAACTCCATCATCACCAGCTTGACCTCCTCCATCGCCTTCAATGCCGGGAACTCTGGCTGCGATTGCCTCTCCTGCTTCTGCGCGGCCTCGATCGCCGTACACATCCCGCATGGATGGTCGCCATCAAAAGTCGTCGTCACTGCCCTGACCACTCCGGCGCTCTGCGTGCGTTCCACGAGCATTCCCGTCCATGCCGCCACCTGCAAAATCGCCCAATGCGCACCGCTGAGATGCAGCGCGCAGGCGACGAGGAGGAGCTTATGGAGTGGAGCTTTCAACCTGAGGCGTAGTTACTCCGTCCGGCTGCCACGGGTCAAGGCCACAGATTTTCCGCCGTCTGGATCGGCCCTGGCGATCACCATTTGTAAGTGACCCGCCCGCGGATCATGCGCGGCTCGGCGGGGTGAAAATGGATGTCGTCGCTGCTGGCCGCTTCGCCGGCGAGCTGGCTGGTGTCGCGGTCGCGGCGATTGAAGAGGTTCAGGCATTCGAGCGAGGTCTCCCAATGCGCGGTGCGGTAGCCGATGTTTGCATTCACTGTGCAGGTCGCGTGGCCTTCCACGGAGTTGTCCTCCGTCAGCACGCGCGGGCCGAATGCCCTCACGCGCATCCCGCCGAACCATCCCGGCTGCCGGCCCTGCGCGCCGACGACGAATCCGCCGCTGCGCATCCACGGCACGGCGGCGGGGATGCGATCGGCGCCGGGGCTGTTGCGGTGGCGAGCGTGCGTCACGGCGACCTCGGTGTCGAAAGCGAGCCAGTCCTTCGGGGTCCAATAGATCGCGGCCTCGACGCCGTAGCGGCGTGAGCCGGGGCCGGCCTCGTTTGTGCATGCGTCGCCGACGTACACCAGCCCGCTGTCGCTATCGAGCCAGTATGCGGCGAGCGTGGCGGTGACCTTCGGGATGATCTGCGTGCGCAAGCCGGCCTCCGCGCCGATGGTGCACACGAGCAGGTCCACGCGCGTGACGGCATCGCCGGTGGACGGATCGATCGTGGTGTTCACACCGCGCGCATCGTTGCTGTGAAAGCCAGTGCCGAAGTTCAGGAACAGCTCGGTCTTTTTCCACGGGCCGAGCACGGCGGGAAATTTCGGGCCGATGATCGCGGCGAGCCGGTCGCCGCTGTTGCCAGCGGTATCCGCCGTCACCTCGTAGCGGAACGCATCCGCGCGCACGCCTGCGGTGGTGCGCAGCCACGGCGTCCAGCGGATCGTGCTTTCGCCGAAAAGGCCGACGCTGTTTTCCACCACGTCATCCTGCCGGACTGTGCTGAGGCGCTGGCGCTGCTCGGTCTTGCAAAGGCCGATGCCGTTGATGAAATCATGCCGCGTCTGCAGGCCGAGCGTGATGGAGGACTCGCGTCCGAATGCGCTCAGCTTTTCCCACGTGCGGGAGATGTCGCCGCCGATGATATAGCGCTTCTCGGCCTGCTCGAACTGATCGCCGTTCACCGGATTGTCGAGCGCGCAGGTGAAGTTGGAGAACAGGTCGAGGTCGTAGTATATGGCGTAGAGGCTCAGCTTCGTCAGCGTGTTGCCATCAAGCTTCTGGCGGTTGAATTGCAGGCTGTAGCGCTGGCTGTTGCCGCCATTGGTCGGGTCCACAAAGCCGAAGCGGTCGAGCTGCCCCGAAGTCACGGCGCGCAGCGGGATTTGATCCGTGCTGCGCCATTTGCCGTGATACGCCATGAGCGTGAGCGAGAATCCGTCCTCGGCGTCGCCGGATGCGTAGCGCGCGAAACCGTTCCAGCGGTTGAACTGCTCCGAGAGCTTCCATGCCCCGTCGGAGTAGTTGTATTCGCCCGCGAGCGTGAGCCGTCCGCCCTTTCCACCCTCGCCGAGCTTGAACGTGTTTCCGATCGCGGTGCGCAGTAGTTGTATTGTCCGACTTCGAGAGTCGCGAAGCCGTTTGGCAGCGCGTCGCACCAGTGAAAATCCGCGCTGCCTGCGCTGGAGAGATCGCCGTTGCGCGCGGCATGGGTGCCCTTGTGGAAGTCGAGGCCCTCGATGAGTTCGGGGATGATGAGGTTGAGATCCGTGTAGCCCTGGCCGTGTGCGTGCGTGCGCATGTTCAGCGGCATCCCGTCGAGCGAAGTCGCGAAGTCCGTGCCGTGATCGAGATTGAACCCGCGAAGAAAATACTGGTTCGCCTTGCCGCCGCCCGCGTGCTGCGTGACGACCATGCCGGGGATCGTCTCCAGCACTTCGCCGCGCCGCAGCAGCGGACGCGCGCGCATCTCGTCGCCGCTCGCCGCGTTCTGCGAAGCGGCCGAAGTCTCGCCCATGCGGTCGGCGCGTTTGCCGGTGATGACGGTTTCCTCCAGGATGGACGTCTCCAGCGGATTGGGCCGCGCAGGTTTCGGGGTCTGCGCGAGCGCGGCAGAGGCGAGGAGGGCCGGGAGGGAAGTGCGGAGGGTTGCTTTCATGACAGTGTGCGGTTGATGTTTTTTTCAATCGCGCGGGCCCCTCAAAAACGAGCCGCGCGCCGGGAGCTACGGGTTTTCATCCGCCATCGCTCATCAACAGGTGGCCGGGTTTTCGATTATCATTTCACGTTTTGCGGTCGAGCACTTGTCGCGTCCGCAAGCTCCGCCTCGCCCTTGAAAATTGTTCAGGCAACGCAGCAGAGATAGATGCCGCATGCGGCAATGGTCCCGCCCACGACACGCACCAGCCGGATCATTCCCATCCGTGCGATCATCCCCGCGAGTGCGATGCCTGTCGCGTGCAGCATCGCCGTGGAGAGGATGAATCCCACGCCATAGCTGAAACCGGACGCGCTGCCCGGCATCTCCGCGCCGTGCGCGTGACCGTGGAAGAGCGCAAAGAAACCCACCACCGCACCCGCAGCGGCAACAGGCATCCGCACCGAGCACGCGATGAGCAGGCCAAGGACGAGCACCGATGCCGCGATGCCCTGCTCTATCGCGGGAATTGCCACGCTTGCCGCGCCCAGCGCACCGCCGATCATCATCACGCCGACAAAGCTGAGCGGCACGACCCAGACCGCGCGCCCGCCGCGTTGCGCGGCCCACAGTCCCACGGCGAGCATCGCACAGACATGATCGAGACCGGCGAGCGGATGCGTGAACCCCTGTGCCATGCCGGAGGCCGGACCGGTACCGGTGTGCGCGTTCGCGGCGGTACCGAGCGCGCCGAGGATGAGTGTGGTTGCGAGGATCTGCTTTTTCATGGGTGTGTGCGGTTGAACTTTGCTTTCCACGCAACCCAAAATGAAAAAGGCCACGCGCTGGGAGCTACGGATTTTCATCCGCCATCGCTCCTCAACAAGTGGCTGGTTCTGTTCCTACCGGAGTCGCCACGTTCCTGTCAATGGCGGGGCTCGGCGCACGTGAAGGCTTGCGTTGAAAACTCCTTGTGGAAAGGTCCGCATCGTGAAATCCGGCACGTTCAATTTCTGGATCGATCGCGACACGAGTCCCGACGCCTTTTCCCCCGGCACGCGCTGCCGCTGGGGCGTGTTTGAGATCGAGGGCGAGACCTGCACGGTCTGCTCCGACGGGCCGACGCTGGCCGCGACGCTGCGCATGGGCTCCGAGAACGCGGTCCGCCTTTTCCGAATCCAGTTCACACCGGGCATGGAACGCCGTCACATGGTGACCATCGGCTGGAGCCGGGGCTGGGTGAAAGTGCTCCTCGACTCGAAGCTGCTCGCGAAGGTGCAGGTCACCCTTTAGCCAGCGAATTGCAAATCAGCACACCGCCGTGCGCTACTTTCTCAGTACGAACGCAAGCATGAGCAGCGAGATGGCGACGATCTGGACCGAGCAATTGAAGTAACGCTGGAACGCCTGCGTCGCCAGGCTGGTGAAGATGCCCTGCCCCGCGAGCCACTGCGAGCCTCTGAAAAGCACGGGAGCGAGGGCGGCGCCGAGGACGAGCGACGCAACAAGATAGGGCAGGAGCTTGCGGAGATCGTTCAAAGCGGTGTGTGTCTTTGAGAAAACCAGCGACTGCTCCATTGAAAACCCGCACACGCAACGTTCACGTCTGGAAACACACCACCGAGGATGGCGACAAGCGCGAGGTCCGCGCGGAGAAGTTCGGCGGAAACTGACGCATCCAGGCGAAGCGGAAGAGCGAGGAGACGTGGAACTAATACGACGTGCCGGAGCTGGAGGATTTGATCGAACTGCGGCGCGTGCTTTGGAACAAGTATCAGCGCAAGCATCTCGCGTTTGAAGATGTCGCGGCGGTGGTCAATTGATCCGCGACCGGGGTGGCTCGATCGGAACGGAAGACACGGCTGACTGACGCCGAGGCGGCCGCGTTTCACCGCGGCCCGCCCGGGCGGTCGAATTCTACGGCGGGCCGAAGGCAGGGGTCGCGGTCTGCACCTTGATGAACTCTTTCGGCGCGCCGACGGTGCCGGGCAGGGTGAGCGTCATCACGCCGTCCATGCCGAGGAATGTTCCATCGGGTGCCTGGACGAGCCGGTAGCCCGGCAGCGGCCAGATGCGATGTCCGCCGATGGCCATCGGCTGCTGCAGGTCGAATGCGGAGAAGGCCTGGTATTCGGACCCGGGCTCGCTCGGCATGGTGAAGCGCGCCAGCCGCGAGAAGCTGTTGTTCTGGAAGGCCACGCCGGCAATGGGCAGTTGCCGCGGACCTGGTGGCGGAATTTCCAGCGGCGCGAAGCCACCGGGGCGGAAATGGATTTGTGTGCCGATGATTTCAAAGCCCTGCGCGTTGTTGCAGAGACGGAGCCAGATGAGTTCGACGAGCGCGGGATTGACCTCGACGGGCGGACCGCCGGTGTTCGGTCCGGTGGCGATGTTGGCGTTCAGCAGCACAGGCACGGATTCGCCGGGAGCAGCGTTAATCCGCAAACAGTAATCGTCCGGGTTGTGCGGCCACGGCGGGGGCACGCTGAGCGTGTAGGCGGTCTGGCCGCCGGTATCGAAGAGGATCACGTCCATGTCCAAGGGGGCGGATGTCGGGTTCTTGATGATGACGGGCAGACCACCGGCGACGACGGGAATCGCGCGCCCGGTGGGATTCAGCACGATGCAGGGATCGAATGGACGCAGCCGGCGGACGACGCTGTAGCAGCACACGGGTTCGACGAGCTGGAAGGTGACCTCGGTGAAGCAGATCTTGAATCCCGCGCAGGCGCCCGGCGCGAGCGAGGCGGCATTTACCGCGAAGGCGACGCCCTGGATGCCGCCAGGCCCGACGGGCGGCGTGGTGCCGGTGATCGGGGTGAAGGCATTCGCCGGGAGCGTGCCGGTGCAGCCGGGGACGGCGGCGGGCATGACGGTCCAGGAGTAGGTCTTCGTCTGCGTGGGAGAGTTGTTGGTGATCCACGCGGTGTAGTTCGCGATGCCGTTTGCCTCGGCAGCGACTTCGCTGGCGATGTCGCAGATGTCCTTCGGCGGGCCGGGATCGCATTCGACCCACTGCGGGCAGACGCGGACGCGGCAGCAGCGGGTGCGGGTTTCATTGAAGAGGAGGAGCATCACGCAGAGCGGCGGCTTTGGACCGGTGTAGGTGGTGGTGAAGACGCCGCTGGCTCCGGGTGCGATGGGATTCGGCACGGGGATCATGGACGCGGGACTGAAGCCCATCGTGGGGATGATGACGGCCTGGGCGAAGTTGAACGGTGTGCCGACGACGTTGGTGTTGTTGGTGACGTTGAAGGTGACCAGCCGGTTCGGGAATGGCGGGACGCAGTCCACGGTCGCGGTGACGGTGGCGCAGTTGCAGCGGGGCAGTTGCACGCAGAGCATCTGGGTGCAAATGAGCTGGTCCATCGCGCCATAGAGCTTCACGAGGAAGCAGAAGTTCGCGCCTTCGGGCACGGTCAGCGGCAGTTGCACATTCGGGATTACCGCGGTTCCGCCAGTGCCGGGGACGGGCGGCGCGAAAGGCTGCCAGCCCGCCGGCGATGGCTGCCCGGTGACTGCGCCGGGCGGCAGATCCACCAGCGGCACAGGGCACAGTTGATAGAAGGCAGCGGTGGTTCCTGAGTTGTTGGTGAGGTTCACACCGAACCCGTACCCTGAGGTGCCGACCGGGCAGCGGATGTTGACGGCGTCGAGATGCAGGCACGGCGGATCGGTGGGGCACTGCGGGAGCGTGAAGCAGATCTGTCCCTGGCAAAACCGGCGCTGATTTTGATCGAGAAACTCCACGCACAGGCAGCCCGTCCCCCCCGGCAGGAGTCCGGTGATGCACACGGTCACGTTGCTAGACTGGTTCTGCGCGAGCGGCGGTGAGAAGCTGACGAGGCCGGGCGTGACGCCGAAGAAATTGCCGCCGCCGGGACCGCTGCATGGACCGATGGTCGCGCCGTACGCGGGGACCGGCTGCGTATTGGTGATGGTGAAGGTGAACTTGAACGGTCCGCCGGGATATTGCGGGCAGAGGATCTGGCCGACGGGTGTGAGCGTCATGCCGGGACTCGGGTTGCAGGCGGGAAAGTTGACGCAGATTTTCTCCTCACAGATGAGGACGTTTTCCTGCACGTCGTAGAGGCGCACATTGAAGCACGCCATGCCACCGCTGAGCGGCAGGCCTTGGATCGTCACCGGGACGGTCACGAAATTGCCCGGCAAGAGCGGCGGCAGTGGCTGCACGCCAGCGGGTCCGGGAATGACGTTCACCGCGCCGGGCGGCAGCTCCGACGGCGGACACGGGACGAGCGAGTACCAGTAGTAGGGCGTGTTCCAGATGTTCTTAATCTTGAGGCTGAGCGTGTGCGGCTGGCCGATGCAGGGCGGGCACTGGAGGTTGGTCGCAGTGAGTTGCGCGCACGGGCACTTCGGCAGGTTCACGCAGATCTTCTGGGAACAAAGGACGCGCGGCTCAACCGGGCTGGAGAGGTCCACCACATTCACGAGGAAGCAGACCTGGCCACCGACCGGCGGCACGTTCGGCAGGGAGATGGGCACGATGCCGCTGCCATTCGGCGGGATGGGACTGCCGAGCGTGACCGTCGCCGGCGCGGGCTGGACGGAGATCGCGCCGGGCGGGAGCTGGTTGATCGGCACCGGCAGGAACTGGAGGTTCGTCATCGGCACCGCCATGAGGTTGGTGACGTTTAGATTCAGCGTGTACGGGCCGCCGGGAGTCACGGGGCACTGGATGTCGGCCGCGGCCGCCGTCATGCAGCACTGGCGTCGCGTGGCGATGGCGCCGATGGATAATTTCGCGATTCCGTAGGTGCCGTCGAGGTCGATGAGGAAACCGCCGCGGCCATAGGGCGGCCCGACATTTCCCCCGCTCTGGATGCGCATGGCACCGTAGATGTAGGGTGACCCGAAGTTCGTGTTGGTGGTCGAATCGACGACCGAATAGCCGTTGAACATGTCCCCCGTGGCCCAGATGCTTTCATCGCAATTCACCGCGACGCCGCCGGCCGAATTCGCGCCGAGGATGCCAGCCGGAAGCGTCGGGAAATACAACGGGTAGGCGTCGGCTCCGACGTGATGGGTGGTCGAGGGCGTGGTGACCCAGTTCGGTCCCGACAGAGTGTAGCGATGCACGCGGCAGCAGTGCGGCCCGAAGGTGACATCCGCGGGCGGTATGATCGCATTGAGCTGCCAGTAGCGCTCGGCGAGGAACATCGCGCCGCCGGGCGAGAAGTCGATGCTCGAAACGGGATAGGACCAGTTGACCGCGGGAGTGGCCGGGTAGTTCGGCAGCGTGATCCGGCGGCGCGCGGTGAGCGGGAGAAAGTTGCCGGTGCTGTCGAGATCGACGGACCAGATTTCATTCGACTCGGTCGGGTTCGGGTTCCGCGCATCGTCCCACCACACGGCGTAGAAGAGGCGGTTCTGAAAGGTCTTCACGCCCCAGATCCGGCGGCCGTACTGAGTCATCCCGGGCAAGCCATCGTCGGGGATGGTCGTGAGGCTTTCCTGCGGGCGTCCCTGCACGCCGTGGTCATACGGCGCTCCGACCTGCGTCATCGTCGCGGGATTGACGCGATAGATTCTGCCGTCGTCGAGATTGCTGACGTAGAGGAATGGATTGTTGTTGGCAGCGCGGTAGAAGCACAGGTTGCCGTGGCCCGGTCCCGTGCCCGGCGCGCTTCCGCCGACGGCGGGAAGACTGCCGAAGAGGGCGGAACCGTTGTTCGCGTCGAGGCGATAAATGCCACCGGGTCCACCCGGTGTCGTGGCATTCAGCGAAGTGGTGGCACCGATCAAATTGAAGACATCCGACGCGGCCACGTAAATGTTCGGCGGCGAAAGATCATCCAGCGCGACGCCGAAGACCTCGCCCAATCGCGAGCGCGTCCACTCGAAGCCGGGGTTGCTTTCATTGTGACTCCCGACCGACGCAGGTCCGGTCCAGAGTACGGGCGAGGAAGCGGGGGCTGGAATGAGCGGCCCGATCGTGGCAGCCGCCGTGTTGTAGTGCGCGACGACGAAGCCGGCGGGACCATTGTTCGGCACGACGCTGCCCGGCGAGTAGTAGTTGTAGGTGCCGGAGAAACAGGTGACGACGACCTGTTCATTTTGCACCGGCAGGGCGGCGCTGGCGGGGAGGTTCAGTGCAGCGGCAAGCGCGCCCACGAGGGAGAGGAACCGGGTTTTCATAGGTGTGGGGGGTGTTTGAAAAGGAACGGGTGCCGAGAGCATCAGAGTGGCGCCCCGATGTCAATGTGCCGGGCCTGGGCAGACGCAGTGCGATTCACGATCGCGCCCGCGGATCAATTGAAGAGCCTGTTGTAGAGCTTTTCGCTTGTGGCCAGATAGAACCACGCCGCCAGCACCACGAGTGCGATCACATTCAGCCAGAATCCCAAAGTGGCGCGACGATGGCCGTACGGCCACCGCCCGATGGTGCGGAATTCCCAGACCGCACCGAGGCAGATGGACCCGCTGACGACATGCAGGACCGCACACAGCACGATCGTGACGAAGACGCCGTTCGCAGTGCCACCGCGGAATGAACGGACCGTCCACGAAGCGGTTTCCAGCAGGAAGGCGATCAGCATCAGGCTGGTCGCGATGCTGGATTTCTGGTTCATGTCCCGGTTGCCGAACGAGACGATATTGACGATGAACGCGACGACCAGCGCTCCCGCCACCACAAGGCCCATCCAACCGAGAGACTCGCCCGCTGCGGCACTGGCGACGTTCACGGTGCGAAGGCCTCCATGAAGGCGACTTCCACCGCGAGTTGCTCCTGCACGTTGCGGCCAAAGTTCTCCCGCAATCCGCCGATGGCGTCGGCGCGTTCGAGGACTGTGGACACCGGGAGCTTTCCTGCCAGCACGCCTGTGTCCGCGGCAAAGTCGGGCAGGTCCAGATGGTCCGCGCGGTGTTGCTGGCGGAGGACGTCGGCCCACCATGCCTCCAAGGTATCGACCAGCACGGAGCGTTCGTTCCGGTAGCGTGCCTCGGCCAGCGCCTTGTAATAATCCTCCCGATCATCGAGCCACTCCCCGCTCACGCCGCTGGCCTGGCGGTAACGTTTTTCCTCCGACTTGAATGCGGCATCGGTTTCCTCGGAGATGGTTGCCTTTGCCTCGGCCAGAAGAGCCTGGACATCGCGCACGAGGCAGAAAATCTGCGGCATCTCGGGGCGCGGCCCGGCAAAATAGCGCCGCAGCATCCCGGCCAGCCGCCGCTGGCGATCGGAGATCTCGCGCCGAACGCCGGGATGCAGCGGGATCTCAATGCACCGGGAGATGATGGTATCGAGCAACAATTCCGGATAGCTGCTCACGAGGAGGATGTAGGAATTGCGCGGCGGTTCCTCGAGGGTCTTGAGGAAGGCGTTGGCAGCCTGTTCGATCAGGCGATCGGCATCGAAGATGACCACGACCTTGTGACCGCCGCGCAGGGACCGCATCTGGAGTTCGCGCTCGAGATTCCGCACCTGGAGGATCGTGATGCGGCGGGACTTCGACTCGGGTTCAGCGATGTGGACGTCGGGATGTTTCATCGGATCGGTCGCATCGCCGACGAGCATCCCGGTGAGGCCAGTCGCGACCTCGCGGGTCGCGGCGGCATCCGTGCCGGTGATCAGATAAGAGTTCGCGAGGCGATCGTTCGCCTGCGCTTTGCGGAGAAGGGATAGAGCTTGTTCGGCTGAGAATGCCATCGGGCGGCGACTAGATGCGGAATCGCAACGGCCAGCGCAAAGAGAAAAATCGGTTTCCGCGAGGCGGGCCGCCTAGTCGGTCACGACCACCGGCTCATCGCCCCGCCGCGCAGGCTTGGCGGGCTTCTCCGCCTGGGCGTAGCGCGTCTGCTTCCTCCGGGCGTCCACCACGAAGGTGTTGTTATCGCCAAATTTTGACCAGGGACCCTGGGGAATGTCCGCGTATTCGACGAATTTCCAGTCCACCACATCGGTGCTCGCCATCCCGAGGAAATCGCGCACGGACGGGGAGACATCGAGACCAGCGCCGCGATTGAGATTCCACACCGGGCGCTCATTGCCGAAGACGTACTGCCAGTGATCGGTGCGGAAGGGCCCGCAATCCGACCACTGCGCATAGCAGACCCGGCTTCCCCTGCGAATCATGATCCAACGATCCCGGCAAACCGACTTGCCCTCTTCCTCGAAGACCTGGCGAAACCACGGGATGACCTTCCTCGCCTCCGGCTTGTGCCGTCCGCCCGAGACGTCGTTGTACGGCAGCGCAAAGTAAAAGGGGTTCTGCCGCGGAACGAACGCGGCCGGAATGGTGCCTCCGTCGGGAAGTTTTTTCCGGGTGTTCGGGTCATCATAGCCGCCGAAGGCTTTCCACCAGGCGGCATCCCAGGAACTCGAAAAATTATGCACCGGGTTGTTCACCGTCGCCTGTTCACCGACCCAGAACACCGTGGTCACGATGCTCAGTTTCCAAGGATAAAGACTGCGCACGCCGTTCTTGTTCGACTCCGTGGGCACGATCACCTGCGGCTCCAGCCGGAGGATGGATTCCTCGCGCAGTTTCATCGCGTAGCGTGCGAAATCCACGCTGCTCTGGTATGGGGATTGGGCCGCCGCAACGCCCGCCAGGAGCAGAAGCCCGGCGAACGCCGCGAAAACCTTTGCGGTCTTCATTGGAGTAGGCGCGCAACCTAGAAGGGGAAGATTGGACGGCAAGCGAGAATTTTTTCCCACTGGGCAAAAAGGACGTGACATGGGCTGACGATCACCGACAGACAAAGCAGCGACGGTGCCCCGACGCAGCGAAAGTTCGGTTTTCCAATGGATATCTAAGTTTCGAATCGGGAGCCGGCTTGAACATCCGCCCGGCTCGCTGAGTCGAACCGACCCAATCATGCACCATTGCTCCACTTCCGGCCTGCCGCCCGCACCATTCGACTGGCTCCCGCGCACCCGGCTCGTCTTCGGTCCCGGGTCGCTGGGAAAGGTAGGCACCCTCGCCGCGGAGCTTGGCGGCCACCGGGCCATGCTCGTCACGGACAAGGGAATCGCCGCAGCCGGTCATGCCGGGCGCGCGCGGGTGGCGCTCGAAGCAGCGGGTGTGGCGGTGACGCTCTTCGACAGCGTCCGTGAGAATCCCGATACCGACGATGTGCGGCGCTGCGTGGAAGCCGCGGCTGCGGCGAAGGTGGATCTTTTTGTCGGCCTCGGCGGCGGCAGCAGCATGGACACGGCAAAGGGCAGCAATCTCCTGCTGACCAACGGTGGCACAATGAAGGACTACTGGGGCGTCGGCAAAGCGACGAAGCCGCTGCTGCCGCTCATCGCCATCCCCACGACCGCGGGCACCGGCAGCGAATGCCAGTCCGCCGCGCTCATCGCGGACGAGGTGACGCATCAAAAGATGGCATGCCTGGACCCCAAGGTTTCCGCGCGCATCGCGATCCTCGACCCCGAACTGACCATCAGCCAGCCCGCACGCGTGACCGCCCTCACGGGCATGGATGCGCTCTCGCACGCCGTCGAGACCGCCGTCACCCGCAAGCGCACGACGCTGAGCGCGATGTTTTCCCACGAGTCCTTCCGGCTGTGTTTCGACGCCCTGCCCCGCGTGCTCGCAAACCCAAACGACCTCGATGCCCGCGGGCGGATGCAACTCGGCGCAGCGCTTGCCGGCGCAGCCATCGAAGCCTCCATGCTCGGCGCGGCGCACAGCGCGGCCAATCCGCTCACCGCGCATTACGGCGTCGTCCACGGGCAGGCCGTCGGCATCGTGCTGCCATCCATCGTGCGCTTCAACGCCAGCGAACCCTCCGCCGAGGCGCGCTACGGCGAGCTGTGCCGCGCCTCCGGCCTGCCGGATGCCGAGGCGCTCGCGCAGAAGCTCGATGAAGTCCTGCGCCTCACCGGCCTCGCCGTGCCTCTGCGGAGTTTCGGAGTGACTGAAGCCTCCATCCCCACGCTCGCCGAAGAGGCTTCGCAGCAGTGGACTGCGTCTTTCAATCCGAGGGCGATCACCCCCGCCGACTTCGCTCGCATCTACCAGTCGCTGCTGGGCACGTAGCCGGTGAAACCCTGATCCTCGATGCTGCGCGCAGTCCTCGATACGAATGTGCTCCTTTCCGCCCGCTCCCGGCACGGAGCATCCCACGAGTTGTTTGCGCCTCTTGCGGGTCCGCCGACACCGTGGCATCCCGGTGATGACACCGGCGGCATTCCTCGCTATGCTGCGCGCAACGCCATGACAACCATCGAAGCCCGAGTGCCCGACTACCTCGCCTGTCTCGCCCGCGAAGCGGCGGAGAAGGAAAATGTCACCGTGGATCAAATTGTGGCGCTCGCGCTGGCATCGCAGGTTTCCGCATGGCGCGTGCGCAACGACATGGCCACGCGGGCTGCACGCGGCAAGCTCGTGGATTTCGATCTCACCATGTCCAAAGTGCCCGACGTTCCACCGCAACCCGGCGACGAACTTCCCCCCGGCTACGTTTCGCCGCTTTCCCGCCAGTAGCGCGTGCAACCTTTCGCAAAGACTTCCGCACTTTGAACGCGCTCACCGTCCATTTTTCCGCCGTCGAACACGGAACCTTCCCCGCATGAATCGTCCCAACAAAGTCGAAGCGCTTCCGGGCTTCCGCATCCGCGTCACCTATCCTGACGGTGTGGACGGTGTAATTGACCTCTCGGCGGATGTGGGCCGCGGCGTGTTTGCGCCGCTCGCCGACGCAGCATTTTTTCAGACCGTCCACATCGGGCGTTACGGGCAGATCGCATGGTCGGAGGACATCGAGATTTGCCCCGACGCAGCGTATCAGGAAATCATGGGCGCTGCCGACACCCCGGCGCTCCATGCCTGAAGTCAGCAGATTCTACGGCATCATCATTCGGTTCTACTACCGTGATCATCCGCCCAGACATTTCCACGCCATCTACGGCGAGCACGAGGCGCTGATCGAAATTGAAACCGGCGCGATTCATCAGGGTCACCTGCCCAAGACAGCCCATGATCTCGTCAATCGCTGGCGCACATTGCATCTTCAGGAGCTTCGGAATGATTGGGATCGCGCCCGACAGCGGCATCCGCTCCTGCCGATTGCGCCGCTCGATTAGAATCCACCGCTCAGGAAACACCATCCGCACGACCATGGGCACACTGAGCATCCAACTCCCCGACTCCATCCACGAGCACGCAAAACGGCTGGCGCAGGACGAAGGCGCGTCCGTGAATCAACTCGTGAGCAGCGCGCTCGCCGAGGAGTCCTCGCAGGCGTGGACCGCCACTTTCAACCCCCGCAAAATCACGCCCGCGGATTTCGCGCGCATCGACGAATCGCTGCTCGGTGACGCCAGCGACATCTGAGGGAAAGGGCGCGAATCACTGCCATGTCGCCAGCTCCGGAATTCAGACCCGGCTTTCGATTTTCCGCATTCGACGCACTTTTGCTCGTCGTGGGTCTGGTCGGAGCAGCGCTCGCTTGGCCGAAAACTTGGTGGCCAGGGCTGGTCATCGCGTTTGTCGTCGGCCACTTCTTTTTGTTCTGCAACGTCTTCAGGATTTCACGCGGCCTCGAACTCATCTGGGCACTCAACTTTATCGTTCTCACCCGGTTCACCATCGTGAACGGTTTCCCCTCTTGGACAGCCACGGTGTCCCTTTCCCTCGCGGTGACGTTTGCCGTGATTGGCATCGGACTTCGGAAGCCCTCCTACCATGGAATCGGGTGGCGGCGTGTAAATCCCAAGTTGCCGCAATGGTGGGAATCATTCATTGCGGGCAAGGACGAACCCCACGCATGAATTTCAAAATGACCTCATCTTTGCCGGAAGCGCTCCGCCACAGCATCGCGCTCACTTTGCTTGCCGCGCTCGCACTTTCCAAAAGCCTCGCGGGCGACTGGCCGATGCATCGCGGCGGGCCGGCGCTCAATGGGCGGGCGGATGAGGCGGCTCCGGCGCAGGTCGCGCTGCGGTGGACTTTCAAGGCCGGCGCTCCGGTGAAGGGCGGCGCGGCGATCGTGGGCGAGCGCGTGTTTTTCGGCGACGACAAGGGCACGGTCCACTGCGTCGCGCTCGGCGATGGGAAGGAGGCGTGGCAGTTCAAGACCGAGGGCTCCATCGAGGCGACGCCGCTGATTCTCGACGGGATCTGTTACGTCGGCGCATCCGATGGCTTCCTGTACGCCCTGGATGCCGCGACCGGTGCGAAGAAGTGGGCACACGAGACCGGCGACAAAATCCTCGGCGGCGCAAACTGGACCAAGGCCACCGATTCCGACGCGAAGCGGATCCTCGTCGGCAGCTACGACTTTTCCGTTTACTGCCTGGAAGCGACGACCGGCAAAGTCGTCTGGAAACTGGAGACCGAAAACTACATCAACGGCACGCCCACCGTCAGCAGCATCGGCGAGACTGTCTTTGGCGGATGCGATGCGATCCTCCACGTCGTCTCGCTGAAGGACGGCAAGGAAATCCGCCAGATCGAAGCCGAAGCCTACATCCCCGGCAGCGCCGCATCGGACGGGCAGATGGTCTATTTCGGCAACCACAGCAACCAAGTCTTCGCCTTCGACACCGCCACGGGCTCGAACATCTGGAAGTATCGCGAGCGGAACTTCGCCTACTTCTCATCCCCGGCGATCAATGACGATGTCGTCCTCATCGGTGGCCGAGACAAACGCCTGCACTGCATCGACCGGGCGAAAGGCGAGTCGCGCTGGCTCTTCGCCACGCGCGGCGAAGTGGACAGCTCGCCCGTGCTGTGCAAGGACGGCGGCGTCATCTTCGGCAGCGGCGACGGGCGTCTCTACTGCGTGAATCTCGCCGATGGCAAGGAACGCTGGGCCTACGAAATCGGCTCGCCCATCACCGGAAGCCCCGCCGTGGCGTGCGGCGCGATCGTCATCGGTGCGGAGGATGGGAACGTGTATTGCTTCGGAGCGAAGTAGCTCCGCCTTGCGCCGACGCCCTCGGGCGGGTACATCCCGCCGCCCGTGCAAGCCACCATCCTCATCGTTGACGACGAAAAGCACACCCGTGAAGGGCTGCGTGCTTCGCTGGAGGATTCCTTCGATGTCTATATCGCGGCGGATATTCCCGGTGCGCTCACCGTCCTCGAATCCGAGCACGTGGATCTCGTGCTCACCGATCTGCGGCTCGGCGGGGAGGATGGCATGGTGCTCATCGAGAAAGCGCTGGCGCGGCCGCATCCGCCGGTCGTCATCATGATGACCGCGTATGGCGGCGTGGACACGGCGGTCGAGGCGATGAAGCGCGGCGCCTATGATTTCGTCACCAAGCCGCTGAACATCGACCGCGTCGAGATTCTCATCCGCCGCGCGCTGCGGTCGCGACATGTGGAAAAGGAAGTCGTCGAGCTGAAGCAGAAGATCGAGACGCGCTACGGGCTGGAGCGGCTCATCGGCCATGCGCCGGTGATGGAGGAAATTTTCGACACCGTGCGGCAGGTCGCGCCGAGTCGCGCGACCGTGCTCATCACCGGCGAGAGCGGCACGGGGAAGGAACTCATCGCCCAGGCGATCCACGCGCTCAGCGACCGGCCGAAGGAAAAATTTGTCGCCGTCCATATGGCCGCTTTCAGCACCCAACTCCTCGAGAGCGAACTCTTCGGCCACGAAAAGGGCGCTTTCACCGGTGCGACCGAGCGCCGCATCGGCCGCTTCGAGCAGGCGAATGGCGGCACGCTCTTCCTCGACGAAATCGGCGAGATCGACAAGAACACCCAGGTGAAACTCCTCCGGGTCCTCGGCGAAGACCGCACCTTCGAACGCGTCGGCGGCAATGCGTCCATCAAGGTGGACGTCCGCCTCGTCGCCGCGACCAACCGCGAACTGGAGAAGATGGTCGCCGCGGGCGAATTCCGGGACGATCTGTTCTTCCGCCTCAGCGTCGTGCGCATTCACATGCCGCCGCTGCGTGAGCGGCCCGAGGACATCCCGCTCATCGCGCATCATTTCCTGCGCGTCGCCGCGGAGGAAAACGCGAAGCCCGTCCGCGAGATGACCGCGGACGCCATGCAGCTTCTCGAACGCTACCCCTGGCCCGGCAACATCCGCGAATTGCGCGCCGCGATCGAACGCGCAGTCGTGATGGCCGGCGGTCCGAAAATCACCGTCCGCGACCTCCCGCCTTCCGTGCGCGAAGCGACGACCGCGATCGCCGGATCGATTGCAGGGATCAAGGTGCCCGCATTCACCAAGTCCGGGCAGCACCTGAACCTGCAGGAAACCGAGCATCGCCTCATCGCCCGGGCCCTCGATGAAACCGCCGGCAACGTGACCAAGGCCGCCCGCTCCCTCGGCATCAGCCGCAGAACCCTCCACCGCCGGCTCAAGGAACTGCGTGCCGAGGAAACCGCGCCCCCGGCAACCGGCGACGGCACCACTTCTCCGACTCTCTAAAATGGCATCAGAAACCCAGGCTCAGGAATTCGTCCACTCACTCGAACACGGACGCGGAAGATGGTGGGTGATCTTTCTGCTCATCATTGCATTCGCGGCATTCCAGTCCGTCGCCCACGTGATGCTGAACCCGATGAACCGGCACGGCGGGCAGGCTGCGATCTTCGTCGGCCTCACGCATCAGAAAGGGATCGAGCAGGCCGTGATCGCGAGAGAGCTTGCGCGCGGAAATGGCTTCTCCACCAAGGTCTTCAAACCGGCTGCCATCGCGCTGGTTGAAAGGAACAAGGGCGTCGATGCCTTCTCCAACTTTCTGGCTCCCGACGGCCCCACCAAAGGCAACATCCCCGACTACTACCACGCCCCGCTCAATCCGTGGATCAACTCGGTCGTGCTCCGCTGCGCAGTGGCGACCAGCGACTTCTTGAACCTCCGCGTGAATGCCAAAGGCGAGGATGATTACTGGGCCCTGCAACCGGGCGAATACATCCATCCAGCCGACAGGATCATCGCGGCCGTGAGTGTATTCTTTTTCCTGGCTGCGGTCGGCATGACCTACCTCACCACGCGGCGGATTTTCGACGACCGCCTCGCCACACTCACCGTCGTGCTGCTGCTGTTCTGCAACCACCTGTGGACCTTCGCATCCTCGGGCCTGCCGCAGATGCTGATGCTGTTCCTCTTCAGCACCGCGATCTATTTCTCCGCCCGGGCCCTCGCCGCGCAGGAGGAGGACGGCCGCACCTGGCCATGGCACGCCGGCACCGGCCTCGCGTTCGGCCTGCTTGCGCTCGCACAGCCGCTCACGGCCTTTCTTTTTTTCGGAATGCTCATTTACACGGTGCTCAGTTTCCTGCCCCGCGGGCGGGATGCGATCATCATGCTGGTCATCTTTCTCGGATGCCTCAGCCCGTGGCTCGTCCGCAACGCCCGGGTCTGCGGATCGCCATTCGGAATCGCCGGGCAGACGCGCCTTTACGGTCTCCTTGGCAGCGAGTCGCAGATCATGCGCACGCTGGCGAAGGGAGACGACACGGTTCCCGCGGCCCACTTCCGTTCCAAGGTGCAGTTCGAATTGCTCAGCCAAATCGATTTGCTCGTGGGGCGCCTGGGAAAGGTCATCACTGCGCCGGTCTTCTTCCTCGGGTTGCTCCATGCCTTTCGAAAACGTGAAACGCGAAGCCTGCGGTGGGGAATCCTGCTCATGTTTTTCTTCGGCGCCATCGGCATGGCCATCTTTGGTTTCGCCGACGGCGACATCCGAACCGAACTCCAGTCAAACGACCTCTACCCCTTGTTCATCCCGCTGATGGCCGCGTATGGCCTGGCGCTCGTCCTCGTCATGTGGGGTCGCGTGCAGATCGCCGGCAGGGATCTCGCGGGAATCCGCCAGGTGAATTTTACCTTCCTGGGTCTGATGATCGTGATCAGCGCGTTTCCGCTGCTGACGACCTACACGGATCCGCCACGCACGCCATTCGTGTGGCCGCCAAACTGCCCGCCGCTGCTCAATGATCTCAACGACTGGTATTCTGCGAATGACATCATCTGCACAGACCTGCCCGCCGCTGTCGCCTGGTATGCCGACCGCAAGACCCTCTGGCTCCCGCTGACGCTCAACGATTTCACCCAGTTGAACGATTACCGTTTCCGGGGAAAAGTTACCGGTCTCTTCCTCACACCCGTGACTGGCAACCGCGGCCTGCTGAATGACGTCGGCACAGGCGAGTTCAAGGAATGGCGCTCCTTCATCATGCGCGACCCGCGGGCCGCCACCAATTTTCCGCTGAAGGTCGCCAATCCCATTTTCATCATGGGCGCGGCAAACTATCTCATCTTCTCCGATCGGGATCGCTGGACCCGGCGCAACGACTGACCGATCGTTGCCGCAATCGATCAGCCGGGCGGCGATTTCTTCGTGGCGCAGTTGCAGCCGCTTTTGCCGGCGCCCTTGCCACGGCCGCGGAGGAGGAGATAGAGCACCGCACCGAGGACCGCGGCGGCCACGAGGACCTGTTGAATCGTCTCGTTCATTGGAATCCAAACATACGCCCGCCCTGGTAAACCACAAATGCACCGATCCACGCGAGGACGGTCATGTAGGCGATCTGGAAAAGCGGCCAGCGCCAGGAATTCGTCTCGCGCCGCACAATGGCGACGGTGCTGATGCATTGCATCGCGAGGACGTAGAAGACCATGATCGAGAGGCACACGAGCGGCGTGAAGACGGGCGTGCCATCGGCGCGGCGTTCGTCGCGCATCTGCGTGCGCAGATCCTCGTTCTCCTCGTCGGCATCCTCGATGTTGTAGATCTGGCCCATCGTGCTGACAAAAACCTCGCGCGCTGCGAACGAGGCGACAAGGCCGATGCCGATTTTCCAATCATAGCCAAGCGGCGCGATTACGGGTTCGATGGCGTGGCCCATCCGCCCGCCGAGGCTGTGAGCGAGGGTCTCCGATGGAGTCGGGTCTGGCGTCGAGGGTTTCGGATAATTCAGCAGCGCCCAGAGGATCACACTCAGTGCGAGGATGACCGTGCCCGCGCGGCGGAGGAAAATAACGGCGCGTTCCCACATTCGCTGCACGATGCCGCGAACCACCGGCGCGCGGTACGGCGGGAGTTCGAGCAGCAGCATGGGCGTCTCACTGCGCAGGAGCGTCTTTTTCAAAAGCCCCGCCATGACGAATGCCGCGAGGATTCCGAGCAGATACATGCACAGCATCACGCCCGCCTTGCTCCACACGTTCGAGGCCGGCATCAGCAGCGCAATCATGATCGCATACACCGGCAGCCGCGCCGAGCAGCTCATGAGCGGCGCGACGAGGATGGTGACGAAGCGGTCGTTGCGATTCTCGATTGTGCGCGTGGCCATGATGCCGGGAATCGCACAGGCGAACGAACTCAGCAGCGGCACGAATGATTTCCCGTGCAGACCCACGCGCGACATCAGCCGGTCCATGATGAATGCCGCGCGCGCCATGTAGCCGCTGTCCTCGAGCAGCCCGAGGAAGAAAAACAGGATGAGAATCTGCGGCAGGAAAACCACGACATTGCCGACGCCGCCGATCACGCCGTCCACGATGAGACTCCGCAAATCACCCTCCGGCAAATGTGCGCCGGCCCACTTTGCCAGCGCCTGGATCCCCGCGCGAATCCAGTCCATCGGCGCCTGCGCGACGACGAAGATGCACACGAACATCAGCGCCATCATCGCGACGAATGCGAGCCAGCCCCAGAGCTTGTGCGTCAGTATTTGATCCACATGATCGCTGAACGTGAGTCCGTGCGAATCCTCGCCGCGGCGGTGAATGACGGACGCACAGACCTCCGACACCCAGGCGTAGCGGGCATCCACCGGCGCGGCGATCGGATCGAGTCCGCTGAGCTTCAGCCGTTCGCGCGCGGCGTGGATTTCCGCGAGCAGCGCGGTGTCGCCTCTGACCTCGGCGGCGAGGCGGTCGTCCTCCAGCGAAAGCAGCAGCATCGCCTCGGGCCGCACGCTTCCTGAGTGGCACTTGAGGATGCGCGAGAGCGCGGCGACCTCGCGCTCAAGCACGATGGGAAGCTGCGCCTTGCGATCCGAGTTGTGGAGTGTCGCCCGCGAGAGCGCCTGCTTGAGTTCGATGATTCCCTGCCCGCGGCTCGCGACCATCGGGATCACCGGCACGCCGAGCCGGTCGCGCAGAGCGAGAAGATCAATGCTCAGCCCGCGCTCCTCGGCCACGTCCACCATGTTCAGTGCGACGATGAGCGGGATTTCCAGTTCGAGGAACTGGGCGACGAGGTAGAGGTGCCGATCGAGATTCGACGCATCGAGCACCGCGATGATCGCATCCGGCCGCGGCGTGCCGGGCACCCGCCCGAGCAGGACATCGCGCGACACCGCCTCGTCCGGCGAACGCACCTGGAGGCTGTAGCTGCCCGGCAGGTCGAGCAGTTCCATGACCTCGCCGTGGCTGCCGTAAAATCGCCCGGTCTTTTTCTCCACGGTCACGCCGGGATAGTTGCCGACCTTCTGCCTCATCCCGGTGAGCAGGTTGAAAATCGTGCTCTTGCCGGTGTTCGGATTCCCGGCGATTGCGATGCTGCGGAAGACCTGGATTGACTCCGCCATGGTTCAGATCCGCTGCACGCGCACTCCGGCTGCGTCCGCCTTGCGCAGCGAGACGTGCGCTCCGCGGACTTTGAATTCCATCGGATCGCCCAAGGGCGCGAAGCGGACGACTTCGATCACCGTACCGACCGTGAAGCCCATTTCCATGATGCGCCCCTTGTTTGCGCCTCCAACGTCGATCGCAAGAATCCGGCCGCGCTGCCCAGGCTGGAGGCCACTGAGCGGCTCCGCTTTCTCCGCATCGGCGCCCATCGCCGGATCAGGCTACGAAACGCTCCACTTCCACGTGGTCGCAAAGTTCCCGGCCCAACGCCAGGCGCGTGCCCATGAGCGTGCAGATGATCGCAGCACCGTCGGCGATCTTTTTGACCACGGTGTGATCCCGGAAGCCCATCTCCCGCAGGCGGACGCAATGCGGGCAATCCGGGCAAATGTGGCGGACGCGAAGCTGTTCACCGCACTTGGCGGTCGCAAGGGTGAGTCTGGGAAGCGTTGGTAGCATTGGCTTACGTGCGAGTTATTTACCGCAGGTGAGACTCTGTCGCAAGAAGAATTGCGAATGAGTCGCAATCACAGCGACTTCCGGGATAGACCTTCATTCCATCGTGAACTTAGCGACTCTTTCGCGAGGTCTGGCTGGTTCAGGCAGGCATGGTGCCAATTCGATCGATCAGAGCGCTTCCACCACCGCCGCACCCATCGCTGCGGTATCCAGTTTGGTCGTACCCTGGGACCAGATGTCCGTGGTCCGGAATCCTCCCTCGATGACTTTGCGGACAGCGGACTCGATCGCGTCTGCGGCTGCCGCTTCGCCGAGCGCGTAGCGAAACATCATCGCCACGCTGAGAATCTGCGCGAGTGGGTTGGCAATCCCTTTGCCCGCGATGTCGGGCGCGGAGCCGCCGCCCGGCTCGAACAGGCCGAAATAGAGCCCGCCCTCCTTCGCCGTTCCGAGGCTGGCACTGGGCAGCATCCCGATCGAACCGGTGATCGCCCCCATCTCGTCGCTGAGAATGTCACCGAAGAGATTCTCCGCCAGGATCACGTCGAACTCGCGCGGGGTCTTGATGAGCTGCATCGCGGCGTTGTCCACGTAGAGGTGGCTCAGCGCAACATCTGGGTATTGCGGCGCGATCTCGATGACCGTCTTGCGCCAGAGCACGGAATTCTCCAGCACGTTGGCCTTGTCGATGGAGGTGAGTTTTTTCCGCCGACCCTGCGCAGCACGGAATGCGACGTGTGAGATGCGCTCGATTTCGCTGCGCTTGTAAACCATCGTGTCCACGGCAACGGGCTCGCCGTTCTCCATGTGCGTGCCCTTCGGCTGGCCGAAGTACAAACCGCCGGTGAGTTCACGGACGCAGAGCATGTTGAAGCCCCCGGCCACGAGATCGGCACGCACGGGCGATGCGTGCGTGAGTTGCGGATAGCAGATGCCAGGGCGCAAATTGGCAAAGAGCCCGAAGTGCTTTCGCAGCGGCAGCAGCGCGCCGCGCTCAGGCTGCTCGTTCGGCGGGAGTGATTCCCATTTCGGCCCGCCGACGCTGCCGAACAGGATCGCGTCACTCCCGCGGCAGGTCTGGATGGTGGCCTCGGGCAGCGCCTTGCCATCGACATCGATCGCAATGCCGCCCACCCGCGCTTCCGTCAAATCGCACGCCAGGCCGAATTTCTTCTCCACAGCCGTGAGAACGCGCCGCGCTTCGACCATGACTTCGGGTCCGATGCCGTCCCCTGGGAGGACGGCTATTTTGTATTTTGCCATAGGGCGCGCGAAGGTAGGAGACCGCGCGTGTTTGCCAAGACGGAAACCGGGAGTGCGCCCCAAAAAAGAGACGCCGGCCACGCTGGCCGGCGTCCCCCAACAAACAACCCACAACAAAAATCTGCTACTCGCGGGCGGCGGCGCTCACCTTGTACTTCGCGCCTGCGCTGCCCGAACGGCCGGGAGCGGGATACTCACCCGCGATGGGCTTGTAGGGCTTCTTGCCAGACGTGAATGCCCCCTTCGCGTTGTTTCTCCAGCCATTGATGTCCGCGAATTCATTGCCGGTATTCCTGAGGCCGGTAATCTGGTTCTCGAGTCCCGTCCCGTAGCCTTGCTTGATGATGTTCGGCGTCACGAACACGAGGAGGTTCCTCTTGAGCCGGGTGTTCAGCCTTTCGGAGAAGAGATGACCAAAGAGCGGGACATCGCCGAGGATGGGGATCTTCGTGCGGCCCTTGGTGACTTCATCCTGCAACAAGCCGCCGATGGCAAGCGTCTCACCGCTCCGGATGAGCACGTTGGAATCGAAGGTGCGCTTGTCGATGATCGGGCTGGCCACGGTCGCACCGCTGAAGGTGAAGGTCGCATCGCCCACCTTGTTGCTGATCTCAGGTTGCACGGACAGCGAGACAAACTGGTCCTTGTTGATCTGAGGCGTGACAGTGAGCGTGTTGCCGAATTCCTTGTCCTGGAACCCGCCGAACACCGCCTGTGCGGTCTGCTCGTTGAAGTTCAACTGCGGCACAGGCTGATTGCGCGTGATCTTGATGACCGCCTTCTGGTTGTTCGCGGCAACGATGCGCGGGTTCGCAAGGAACTCCGCGTCGCTGTCCTCATTGAGCAACCGCAGGGTCAAAGACATCTGCGGTGCTGAGAGGATCGCAAATTGACCGGCAAGGCTGTTTGAAACATTCGAAATGTTCGAGCCTTCGCGCAGGAAGTCGTTGAGCTGAAAGCTGCCACCGTTGGCAGCCGCGTTGACTGGTGCGTTCCCCGGGTTCACTAGGCTGCCTCCGTACTTGACCGTCTGGGGGGTCGATGAACTGCCGACGACCCCGGCCCAGTTCATTCCGTAGGCCTGCCGCGGGTTCGCGTTCACCTCCACCAGACGCGCCTCGATCATCACCTGCTTGGTCGGAGAATCGATCGATGCGAGGAATTTCATCGTCTTGTCCACATTCGATTTTCCCTCGCGGAAGAAGATCGTATTCGTGCGGACGTCGAACTGCGGAGCGACGCCGCTGATGAGTTGCGACTGGAGCAGCGGCGCGACCTTGTCCGCCGTCGCGTAGCTGAAGGTGTACTGGAGGCTTTCGGTCGGCTCCTTCGCCTTTTCCGCCTGCGTCTTCACGTATGAGACACCCTCGAGTTGATCGATGATCAGCCCGTTCGACTGGCAGATGATCCGGATGACCTCCGCCGGCGTCTTGTTCTCCACCCGCAGTGTGATCTGACCCTGCACCGCCGGGCTCACGACCACGTTCATCTTTGCCTGCCGCGCAAGCGTGCGCAGCACCAGCGAGACGTCATCGCCTTGAAATTCGCTGACGCGGGAGCCGCCCATGTCCAGCGTTCCGATGCCTGCCGTCGTGTCGGGCGGCAGCGCGCCGGGATCTCCGGACGGAGGGACCGTCCCGGGTGCTCCGCCCGGCGACTGAATCGGAGGCTCGATCGGTGCAGGGGCCAGCGAACCGCCAGGAAGCGCACCGGTCGGAGCAGCCCCGAGCGAGACAGGCGGCTGAATCGGCGCCAACGGCGGCACCGGGTTCTGGGCGAGCGATGCACTCACCGATACAATGAGGGCACCGAGAGTCTTGTGGAGCGTTGCGAGGGAATGGGCTGAGAATTTCATGGACATAGTTTGTGCCCACCGAAAAGCACGAGACGGGCCAACTCCATCCGCGGCACCAATCTTTTCTTGGGAGACCCTGTCGCCCGCGCGAAATCTTACCCCCCCCTGGCCCCTGCAATGAAGGCCCGCATCTTCGCAGGATCCTTGCGGCCCACCGCGGCCTCGACCCCGCTCGAGACATCCACCACAGCCGGGCGCACGAGACGGACCGCCTCGGCCACATTCTCAGCGGCGAGACCTCCCGCCAGCCACAGCGTCAGTGCGGGATGAACGCGCTTGAACTCCCCGGCGAGTTTCAGATCGACCCGGGCTCCAGTCCCGCCGAATTCGCCGGGCACATGCGCATCGAGAAGGATGTGGCAGGTGGAAAAACATTCCGCATCCACGAGGACGCCGCGGTCCCGGGCGCGGATTGCCTTGATGAGAGGCTTTCCAAACGCCGCCGCCCGTCGGCAATAGTCCGCATCCTCATCGCCGTGCAACTGAAGCGCATCGACGAAGGGAAACGCTGCGACCCGCTCCGCCTCCGCGAGCGTGGCATTCACCAGCAACGCCACTCGCACCACGGACGGTGCCAGCGCGGAAATCCAGTCTGCATTCCGCTCGAGATCCAGGAATCGTTTCGTTCCCTGCCAGGTATTGAACCCGAGCAGATCGGCCCCCGAGTCGATCGCCACACGCGCGTCATCCTGGTTCGTAATACCGCAGATCTTCACCGCGACACGGTCGGCAGGCAGTTCGAGTTTCACACTGCCAGCATAGTTCGCCCGACTCTCCCGCGGCAAAACATCCCTCGCTTCTTCTCACGGAGCTTGCCGTCAGGCCTCCCGCTCCGTAGCCTGCCGAGTCGTGCGTCACCGTTCAGCCCTGTCCGCGATTCTGCTTTGCGTTTTCGTCCTCAGAGTTCCGGCGCAGCAGCCGGTCTCAGAGGAAGAAAAGAAACGGCTTTTCCTGAGAGCGCGGGAGGAGATGACTACAATCCCCTACACCCCGCCGCCTTCCACAGCGCCAGGCCCCAAGCCCAAACCACGCACCACACCCGTCGCTACACCGGCCACGCCACGACCAACCCCCGAGCCCGTCGCGCGACCGACACCCGAACCCACGCCGCGAGCAACACCCCTCCCCGTTTCGACCCCGAGGCCGATTCTGCCCTCCACTCCGCTGCCGCAGCAGCCAAACATTGTCGTGCGCGAACGCGGCTTTGCCCCGCCCGATGAAGACAGTTCACCCACTCCCCAGCCGCAGAGCGTATGGTCCCGCCTTTTCGGCAGCGGCGGCGGAACCTACAACTACCTGACGAGTAACGTGCGCCGCGCGATCGACCGCGCCAACGTCACACGCGGGCGGTGGCGCTACATCGTCGTCCACAACAGCGGCACGCGGCAGGGCAGCGCGGCGGCATTCGATCACTACCATCGCTACGTGCGCAGAATGCAGAACGGCCTCGCCTATCACTTCGTCATCGGCAACGGCACCTCCACCAAGGACGGCGCGGTCGAGATCGGCAATCGCTGGCACCAGCAAAAACAGGGCGGCCACGTCCACAGCGACTACCTGAACAACATCGCCATCGGCATCTGCCTCGTCGGCGATTTCAACCACAGCACTCCGCGCAAAGGCCAGCTCGCCGCATTGGAGGAACTCATCGAATACCTCCGCCGCCGGGTGGGCCGCATCCAGGGCCAGTCCGCCGTCGTCCGTGCGCATCGCGAGATCAATCCTCCCCAATGGCCGACCGACTGCCCGGGGGACGACTTCCCGTACGGGTGGCTGCACCGCAAGTTCTAGCGGCGGCGCGATGTTCCCATGCAACTCGGCCTCACCGGCGCAACAGGATTCGTAGGTCGCCACGTCATCCGCCACGCCGTCCGCCGTGGATTTGAAGTGGTCGCATTCACCCGCGACCCCGCGCAGCCGGTCGGCGACTGTATCGAGACCCGCAAATTTTCCACCACCGAGCCGCCCGATCTCCGCGGATGCGAAGCCGTGATCCATCTCGCCGGGGAAAGCGTCGTCGGCCTGTGGACGATGGCAAAAATGCAGCGCATCCAGGCCAGCAGAGTCCTCGGCACCCGCAGCGTCGCGGCGGCGATTCGCGCATCATCCACCCCGCCGTCCGTGTTCGTCTCGGCCAGCGCGATCGGCTACTACGGCGACAGCGGAGAGAAGGAACTCACCGAGGAATCGCCGCACGGCGCTGGATTCCTCGCCGACACCTGCGTCGCGTGGGAGGCCGAGGCGATCGCCGCGGAACCGAAGACCCGCGTCGTCCGCACTCGCATCGGCTTCGTGATGGGAAAAAGCGGCGGCGCCCTGCGCATGATGATGCCCGCCTTTCGCCTCGGCCTCGGCGCACGGCTGGGCAGTGGACGCCAGTGGCTTTCGTGGATCCACGTCGAGGATGTCGCGCGCCTGCTCCTCTTCGCAGTCGAGAATCTCGACACCTCCGGCGCGGTGAACGCCACCGCCCCGTGGCCCGCCCGCAATGCGGACTTCACCCGCGCACTGGCCCGCGCCCTCCGCCGCCCGGCCTTCCTCGCGATCCCCGCATTTGCGCTGCGCATGATGTTCCGCGAATTCTCCCACGAACTCCTCGACAGCAAGCGCGTGCTCCCCGCCGCCGCGACGGCGCAGGGATTCGGCTTCCGGTTTTCCGAACTCACGGCGGCGATCACGGACATCGCGGGATGACAGTGGCGCAGGCGACACCGCCTGCGGCAGTCTGTTCCGGCGACTCGCCGGAACATCGGGCGGGTCGCCCGCTGAGACTTGGCGGGCGAGTCGCCAGCCCCACTGCCGCGGGGCGGCCCTGCGCTCCAGGCGCTCCCGGCGCGGAATTGCCTCGCTCCGACCACACTTTTCCACTGATTCTCCGCCCATGGCCGTCCCGCAAAACACGATCGCGATCGTCTTCGACTACGACCAGACCCTGTCGCCGAACTACATGCAGGACGAGGTCATCTTCCCCGCATTCGGCATCGACTCGGCAAAATTCTGGCAGCGCTGCCAGGCACTCGTCCGCGACGAGGCCTACGACAGCGAACTCGCCTACCTCAAAGCGCTGCTCGACTACCTCGGCATGGATCGCCCGACCAACGCGCACCTCCGCGAACTCGGCGCGGGCCTGAAGTTTTTCCCCGGCATCCCCGAGATGTTCGACGAGTTCAAGACCGCCCTGCTCCGGCCCGAGCACGAGACCCTCGGCATCAAGGTCGAATACTACATCATCAGCAGCGGGCTGAAATCCCTCCTCGAAGGCTCGCGGCTCGCGCAGCACGTGAAGGCGATCTTCGCCTGCGAATTCGCCGAGGATGCGTCCGGTCGGATCGCATTTCCGAAGCGCGTCATCAGCCACACGCAGAAGACGCAATTCCTTTTCCGCATCAACAAGGGCATGCTCGAACACTCGCAGGACGTGAACGACCACATGCCTCCCGAACTGCGCCCGGTGCCATTCGACCACATGATCTACATCGGCGACGGCCCCACCGACGTGCCATGCTTCACCGTCGTCCGCCAGCACGGAGGCCACGCCATTGCGGTGTACAATCCCGAGGACAAATCGCGGAACAGCTTCCGCAAATGCTTCCAGCTCGTCGGCACCGCCGATCGCGTCCGCCACATCGCGCCAGCCGACTACCGCGCCGGCAGCCATCTCCGCCTGCTGCTCGAACAGATGGTCAGCGAAACCGCCGACCGCATCCTCACCCGCCGCCAGCGCGACGTGGAGGAAAACACCATCCGCGCGCCGAAGCACTGAGTGGCCCGCGCGGTCCCCTGTGCGGCGGCAAGGGTTGCGTAGCGTAGCTCTCCAGAGCTGCGCATCACGCGGTTTCATGGGCGGATTCACCTGCGCAGCTCTGGAGAGCTACGCTACGTTCGAGTCACGCTCCGCCATCTGGCAGCAGGACCGTGCAAATCGCATTATTTGCCTCCCAGCAGATGCTTCACAAAGAAATCGTTCATCTCCTGCGCGGGATTCGCCTTCTCATCGGCGTGACGGACCGTGCATTCGATGCCCAGCTTGTCCATCTGCTCCTTGAGCTTGATGCCAAAGTTAATGTGGTGGATGCCCGCGCCGGGCTTCGCATTCGCTGGCAGCGGACCGCGCGCCTCGCTGTAGAACGCATACACCGCCGGATCATCCTTCGAGAGATAGGTGATCGCGGCGGCTTTCCTGAACAGCTCGCGCGCGGCGGGCGTGTGATACTGGTCCCACGTCAGCCCATAGAAACCTTCCAGCGCCGGATGCCGCGCCGCAGCCTCGCCAATCCACTCGGTGATGACGATGGGATCATACGTGCTCTGCGCACCGAGGACGGCCATGCACGAGAGCCGCGTGGATTCCCGCAGCACCGGGTCGGCATTGCCGGGGTCCGCCATGTCATCGTGGAAGCCGATCCACAGCGAAGTGCCCGCGCCCGCGGAGCCGCCAGTCGCGCCGATGCGTTTTGGATCAAGGTTCCACTCCTTCGCGTGCCGCCGCGCATACTGGATGGCGCGCGCGCTGTCCATGTAGTGCGCGGGGAAAGTGACCTCCGGCGAGAATCGGTAGTTGATCGCCATCACCGAGATGCCCTTTTCCAGCAGCGCGAGGAGCGGCTGCGAGATGCCCTCCTTGCTGCCGGCGCGAAAGCCGCCGCCGTGGATGAAGACGACGAGCGGCGTGGGCTTGTCCGATTTCGCCTTCCAGAGATCGAGCACGTTCCGCTCATGCGGGCCGTAGTGTTCGTTGGCGAGGTCAGGCGCGGCACTCACCGGCTGCCGCGCCGGTTTCTGCGCGTGGCCGGCACCGAGGAGGAGGAAGCTGGCGAGCAAGGCGGCCAGCACAGACGGGGGACGGGATATGTTCATGGGAAGACGGGGTGGGTTGCGGATAAATGCGGGGACAAACTTCGGTCGCGGAGAGATTCATGCGCCCGGTGCGTTGTTGTCGAGCATGTCCGTCCGCTTCCGTTCGCCAAAGAATCTCGATCGCGAAAGACGCTGCTCCAACGCGCGCTCGAAGCGGAACAATTGCCCGAGGAGCGCATTGTGGCAGGGACGAGGGGCGGACAAACTGTCCCGGCAATTGAATCGCCTCCCCGTTGGGATTCGCCGTTCGTTTCGCCATGAGTTTCTTCGCGTCGAGGAGTTCTGTCGCACGGCCGCGCAAGCTGGCGGCAGGACAACCATCGCCACCAGTTGTCTTGCCGTCAGCCGGTTCCTAATTGTGACGCCATGACTGCCACCGAAGAACGTCGTTTGAAGGGGCTGCTCAAGGACGCGATTACCGAGGTTCTCGAGGAACGCGGCGACCTGCTGCGCGAAGCCGTCCGCGAGAGCCTGGAGGACGTGGCGTTGATGCGTGCCATTCAGCACGGCGAGAAAACTCCGCTCACCAGCCGCCGGAAGATTTTTGCACCGCCCTCGAGTGTTGCGCAGCGGGTGGAACGGCGTAGTCTCCGGCCATGAGCCTCGAACAGATCAAGGCGGAATCCGTGGCTTTGACTCCGCAGCAGCGCCGCGAATTGATCGGCCACCTTCTGGCGCTGGGGCGCAAGGGCGACCCGGAGTTTCAGCGCAAACTCGCAGCGAGGATGGACGACAAAAATCCAGCCCGCTGGGTCAGCGAAGAAGATCTGGATCGTGCGTTGGGTCTCGATCAGGCCGGTGTGTGAAGCCGTATCGGCTGCTGGCGGATTGGGAAGTCGTCGAGCAATTGAATCGCCTCCCTGTCGGAATTCGCCGTTCGTTTCGCAATGAGTTTCTCCGCCTCAAGGAGTTCCCGGATGCCATGAGCGAATTCGAGGAACCCGGCGACGACGGACGGCTGCTCAACGGCTTCATCCGTCACGGCATCGCGGTTTTGTACTGGATTGATTTCGCCGATCGCCATGTGAAGGTGCTCGGCCTCACACGCGCCGACTGAAGAGGCGTCCGCAGAATGTGACACAGCCCGTCCCGGCTGTAGAGACGGGGACAAGCTGCGACCTGTCAGCCATCCGGCTCTTGAACATGTTCAAGAACGGGATCAAGCGAACGCCCGGATGTTCTATCCTTGTTCGGCAAGAATTCCCCCAGATGCCATGAAGCACCGTCTCACTTCCCTCATTCTCCTGCTGCTTTCGGCATTCGTCCTTCATCCTTCCTCCCTGCTCGCCGCCCCGCTCTCCGGCACCCGGACCATCGGCCCCACCGGCGACTACGCGAGCATCACTGCGGCCATCGCCGATGTGCAGGCGCAGACGCTCGGCGGGGCGCTCGTGCTGGAGTTGCAACCCGCGTACGTCAGCACGGTGGAAACGTTCCCGCTCGTCTTCACCGCTCTCACCACCACCGCCGCGAACACGCTCACCCTGCGCCCGGCGAGCGGCGCGGTTGGGCTGAGCATCACCAGCGCGGACACCACGGCGGCAACGGTGGATTTGAATGGCGCGCAGTTCCTCACCATTGATGGCCGCCCCGGCGGCATCGGCACGGCGAAGCAACTGACCATCGCCAACACCAGCACCAGCGGCGTGGCGGTGCGCTTCATCAATGAGGCCAGCGACAACACCCTGCGCCACCTCACGCTGCAAGGCGTGAACATAAGCGCCGCCAGCGGCACCGTCGTCTTCAGCACCACCACTGGCGCGAATGGCAACGACAACAACGCGATTGATCATTGCGACATCCGCGACGGCGCGGCCACGCCAGCCAATGCTCTCTACTCGCTCGGCTCCACCGGTACCACCGCGCAGAACAACAGCGGCAACACCGTCTC
>Ga0105048_10000987_pt1 | contig 45778 bp, 35 predicted proteins | sample MAT05_FD_78382 | JGI IMG/M metagenome (GOLD analysis project Ga0105048, IMG submission 78382) | Freshwater microbial communities from Lake Fryxell liftoff mats and glacier meltwater in Antarctica - MAT-05 | ecosystem: Environmental > Aquatic > Freshwater > Ice > Liftoff microbial mat | place...
AGATTGCACAGGAAGACGCGAAGCAGATCACGGACTCATGTCAGGTGACGTACTCCCAAGCCTAAAGGCTTAGGCTTCTCCCATCAGGCAACGCTGCCCCTGCGAGCAGGGCTCTTAGCGCGTCTACGGGTTTGTTCGCCGACGCCCCGGCGTGTTCCACACCTTCAACTGCAAAATGCGCTCCCTCACCGGACTTTACGTCGCGCGTAGGTTGCGCAGAAAATATCGCATATGAAAGTGAACAGCAATGATCAAAAATGGCTAAAGCAAGTGAAGGGCTTATATCCCACCGCTAAAGCGGGTGGGTTTTACGCCCTATTGCTATAAAATCGGCACTTCGAGCCACACCGTCACCTCGTCGCCTTCGTCAAGATTTTCTGCTTTGCGCACACTGGCTTTGATCGGCACGATGTAGAGGTCCTCTTTGGGAAACAAGGAGGTTTTGAACTCCGTGCTGCCGATCTGAACCTGTACTGGAATCACGCCCCAGCCATAGGTCACCACGCCTGAGATCGCTTTCAATTCGCGGCTCTGCGCCTCTGGGATGGTCACGAAGAAAAAAGGGGCGGGTCCACGCCAGTACCAGATGACACCGCTGAACTCGATATTCATCAAACCGCCCTGTCATTTCGACATACGACTGCGCGAGGTTTGCAGGGACGCATAACGATGCGTCCGTTCGATCGGGTGAGTCAGTCGAATGCCATCATCGGCGCCAGCGCCGCTTCCTGTTCCAGCGGCAGAGAAAAGGCAAAGACCGCCCCGCCTCCCGGCGCGTCCTCGACCCAGATGCGTCCGCCGTGCGCCTCGACCGCCAGACGGCAAAATGCCAGTCCCAGACCGACCCCGCCGCGTGTGCTGACATCGGGTGTATCCGCGTTGGGCACGCCAATTTTCATCTCTTCCAGCGTCGTGCTGTCGGTGTGGCGAATGCGGAAATACTTGTCGAACACCTCCTGACGATACGCCGCCGGGATGCCCGGCCCGGTGTCGCGCACGCCGATCATCATTTCGCCGTTGCGCTCGCTGGCACTGACGGTGATTCGTCCGCCAGGGGGGGTGTGCTTGATCGCATTTTCCACCAGGTTGATGATCACACGCAGGATCATGTCGTGATCGACCACGATCTCCGGTACATCGTCGGTCAGAACGGTCGTGAGCGTCTGATCGTTCTCGTCGGCGAGCGGCTTGACCGAGGCGACCAGATCGCTGAACAGCGAGGCGAAGGTGGTGGTCTTGCGATGCAGCACCGCGCGCCCGGCTTCGAGGCGGTCGATGTCGAGCAGGCTCTTGACCATGCGGATCAGCCGCCGCGAACTCTGCATGGCGATGCGCAGCAGCTTTTCCGCCATCGCCGGGTCATTGGCGTGCATCAGCAGCTCCAGCGTGCCCAGGCTGGTATGAATGTTGTGCAGCGGGGCGCGCAGATCGTGGTAGATCATGGCGGTCAGATCGTGGCGCAGCTTTGAGGTGTCATCGTCGCTCTCCTGCTGATTCATCAGCCGGGCATAGCCGCGCTGCACCGCGTCGAAGGTCAGGGCGTTGTCGATCGCCTCTCCGACCAGCTCCGCCAGCTCCAGCAGCGCCACTTTTTCGCGCTCGCCAAAGGCGTCTACCTGCGGATGGATCAGCGCCAGCACGCCGATCAGCGTGTCGTTTTGAATCAGCGGCAGCGCCGCCGCCGTGCCGCGCCAGCGCAGCGACGGAAATTTTTCGAGCTGGGGCCAGGTGGGATCGCCCGCGATATTGGGCGTGATCACCGGGCGCCAGCGGTTGATCGCCTCGCGCATCACCCCGGCGTCGATGATCCTGTTCCAGAATTCGCGCTCGACCCGCACATCCAGCTCGCTGCCGACCGCGCGCGTGTCGGTCACCTGTCCTTTGGCATTCACCAGGACGATGCAGCCGTGCGGCGCCTGGAAAATATCACTGGCACCCTGTACTGCGGTGTGCAGCAGCGCACCGATGTCGAGCTTCTGGCGATGCAGTGCGCGTGCCAGTTGATAGAATTTATCGACTGTCATCGATCTTCCTCGATACCCTGTGAACGCGCCGTCCGCTGGCTGACTCGTTGTCGTGTGGCGCGCGCATTGCACAGTATCCCCACGAATCCGAAAATTGTAAAGCGAATGCCTGGGCTTGGCACGCCAGATAGGGACACGCCAGCACCCCCTGCGATCGTCTGCATTATAACGATACATGGTTAACTGTTGAAAGAAAATTTACGACTCGCCAGATAACAAAATTCAATCATCGGGGCACGAGCAATTGCGCCACCGCGCGATCGGACGACAATGAAGATCGTAATGCAGCGCGCGATGGCGCGGAAAAGGAATTGTCATGCCCTATCGAACTCTCAACAAACGGCTGATCGTCTGTGCGATTGGACTGGTCGTGCTGCTCGGCGTCGGCGCGGTCACGGCGCAAACCGCCAACACGATCGCGCTCGGTGAAAACAAAGTCGGACAGTTGGCGCAAGCCGATCAAGCGATCATTTTCGCCCTGACGATCGACGCGCCCCTGACCGTCGTGGTGCAGACGCTCTCGGTCACGACTGATCTGGCGCTGCGTTTCGATGTGGTCGCGCCATCAGGCGTGATCGTCGGCGCGGCGCCCAACGTCGAAGCCTCGACGATCGCCAGTGCACGTATCTCGCTGCCGACGACGGGGAGCTATTTCATCCGCATCGAGAGCGCCAACGGACGGACAGGTGACTTCCTGTTGAGCGTACAGGGCACCTCGGAGGCGGCTGCCGCGCAAGCCCTGACGCTCGGTCAGACAGTCAACGCCCAGGTGGACAGCAGCTCGGTGCGCCGTGACTACAATTTTCAGGGTGCCGCCGAGCCGCTGGTGATCGATCTGCAGGCGGGCGCGGGGAGCAGCCCGGTCGTCACGCTCAAAGACACGACCACTGCCGAAGTGCTGGCGATCAGCAGCGCCCGTCTGAGCGCGGTGCGTTACCGCGTGCCCGCATCGGCAGGTGTGACGACGGGCTATACCCTGGAAGTCAGCTCCAGCGGCGCGGGCGTGGCACAGGCGTACACGCTGTGCGTCGGCACCGAGGGCGGATCGGCGCCGTGCCCGTCGAGTGGGAGCGCGCCGGTCGTGGTCGCGCCGGTCGTCAGTGTGGTGACGGCGACTCCCCTGGCAGTGGTCGCCACGACCGCAGCGACGGCGATCGTCGTCAACATTCCGGCGGACGCTGCCTGTCAGGTCACCTCGGTGGCGGGGACTCCGGTCAATGTCCGCCAGGCGCCCGGTCTGGACTTCCCGATCGTGTCCAGTCTGGCGAGCGGGACAACCGCGCTGGTGATCGGGCGACTGCCGGATAACAGTTGGTTTCAGGTCAATAATCGCGGCGTGCTGGGATGGGTCTCGACGACGGTCGTGCGCATCGGCGGTCTGTGCGGCAGCGTCACGGTGGTGCAGCCGCCCACCAGCCCCGCGCCGCCGACGCTGAACGTGACGGCAACCCTGACGCCGACCGCGACCGCGACCGCGACCGCCTCGCCTCCTCCGGCGCCTGCTGCCACGCTCAACTTCTCGCTGCCTGCCGTCTTCGGATCGACCGCGCTCACCAGCGGTTTCGTCCCTGATCCTTTTTCCATTGGCATCACGGCGGGCGGCCCGGCAAATGCCGGCACCCTGGGGAGTGGCTGTATCGGCTATACCACGTCGGCGCCGTCGTTCAGCGTCAATTACACCAGCGGCTCGTTTACGCTGCTGCGTTTCTACTTCATCGGCGGGGGGGATACCACGATGGTGATCAACAGTCCATCCGCGACCTATAGCTGCGTCGATGACTCGTTCGCCACCAACAATCCGACCCTCGACTTCAACTCACCGTCGAGCGGGCGTTACGATGTCTTTATCGGCACGTTCTCGCCAGGTGGATCGATCGGCGGGACGCTGTTTATCACCGAGAGTTCCGCGAATCACCCGTAAATCATCCTGTAAAGGGGGTGTGGCACGTCGCACCCCCTTTACAGGATCGTTTATGCACTGCTTCCGCCCTGCGCGCCTCCATGTTCAATCTTTCACCGCTGCTTTTCTCTGATCCTCCTGTTCCTTCTTTATCCCTTTCTTCCCTGGATTGCATCCTGATAAATCGTCAGCGTGCCAGATTGACGCCGCAAGACTCGCGCACGATCAGCTCGGTCGGCAGCATCACGTCGATGATCGGCGCGTCCGGCTCGGCGATGCGGCGCAGCAGCAGCCGCACCGCCTCGCGTCCGACCTCGTAGGTCGGCTGCGCGACCACCGTCAGCGGCGCGTGCAGATGCGCCGAGTAGGGCGCGTTGTCAAAGCCGATCAGCGCCAGGTCGTGTGGCACGCGCACGCGCCGTTCTGCCAGCGCGTTCAGCGTGCCCAGCATCATCGACTCATTAGAGACGAACAGCGCCGTCGGCGGGTCGGGGCGATCGAGGAATTCCGCTGCCAGACGATAGCCACTGTCGATCTCGTAATCCCCTGTCTTCACCAGGTCGTCATCGAAGGGCACGCCCGCGTACAGCAGCGCGTCACGGTAACCCTGCAAACGTTCCGAGGCGGTCATGATCCCCGCCGTCCCGGCGACGATCCCGACGCGCGTGTGTCCGAGCCGCAGCAGGTGCGCGATCGCCTCGAACGCCCCCTTGCGATTGTCCACCCGCACCAGGTCGAACTGGACATGAGCGACATCGGTGTCGATCAGGATCACGGCAATCCCCCGCCGCCGCAGCGCGTTCAGGCGTCTGCCGTCGCTCTGGTAATCCTGAGGATTGATGATCAGACCGAGGACGCGCTCGCTGCGAATCTGATCCAGGTAGTGCTTTTCACGTTCGGAGCTGCTGCCCGTGTTGCAAAAGAGCAGGCTGAGATCGTGGTGATAGGCGAGGTCGCTCACGCCGTGCATGACGGCGTGAAAATGGGTGTTGTCACCGGAAAGCAGCAGCGCGACCAGGCGGCTGGTGGTCTGCGAGCGCAGCCGCTGCGCGATCTGATCGGGCTGGTAATCCAGCTCTTGCGCCGCCTGTAACACTTTGGTCCGCACTTCTTCGCGCACATAAGGTTTGTTGGCGAATACCCGCGATACGGTCGCACTGGAGACGCCTGCCCGCAGCGCCACGTCTTTGATGCTCGCCATGAATCCTCACGTTCGATCACTCGGTAGTTGCAGGATGATTGTACCGATTTATGCGCGCGTCACCATCCGCGACCTCGTCGGATGGCGTCGCAGCCGGACGCAGCCGCCATAGAGTTTGTGCATCACATATGTACACGTTTACAGAAAAATTTGACGCCGTTACAGAAAGACGCTAATCTTACGTTCAGGTACGATTTTTAAGGAGCTATATTATGCAAAACAGACTATCGAGGATTTTCACAGTTTCAATCTGCGCGCTCGGCATTTTTGGCGCATCCGCACTCCAGGCACAAGACCCGGTGACTCTGGATTTTTACTTTTTGAGCGACAGCGTGACGGGACCCTACGTCGAACAGATCATCACCGACTTCGAGACTGCCAACCCGACGATCGACATCAACCTGCTGTCGTATCCCAACGAGTCGTACAAGACCGCCATCCAGGTGGCGATCGGCGCGGACGACGCACCCGACCTGCTGTTCAACTGGCCGGGTGAAGACACCGGTCGCTTTGTGCGTGAGGGACACCTGCTCGACCTGGCGCCCTACGCCGAGGAATTTGGCTGGTCGGACACGGTATCCCCGGCGGCACTCGATGCTTACACCTTCGACGGTGCCCTGTATGGCGCGCCTTACAGCCTGGAAGCCAAGTATTACTATTACAACACCGCCATTTTCGAGGCACAGGGCTTGAGCGTGCCGACCACCTTCGAGGAGCTGCTCGGTGTGTGCCAGGCGCTGCGTGCAGCCGACATCACCCCGATGTCGTTCGGCAATCAGGAACGCTGGGAAGGCGTCCACTACATGTCGATCCTCAATCAGCGTATGGCTGGTGAAGACACGATCGCCGGGGATTACACCCTGACCACGCCAGCGGACGCCCTGTTCACCAACCCTGGCTATGTCGCGGCATTCGAAAAACTGCTGGAGCTGCAAAATGCCGGCTGCTTTGCCGATGCGGTCAACTCGACCACGCCCGACGCAGCCCAGGCACAGTTCTACACCGAGCAGGTAGCGATGTACTACCAGGGCACCTGGATCATCGGACAATTGGACGCCAACGAATTCGCCGGGCGCTACGGCATGTTCCGTATGCCGCCGATCACCAGCGACGACGCCCAGGGCAATCAGAATTACGCGCTGCTCGGTCCGATCGGTTTGCAGGTGTCGGCACGCAGCGAACACCCTGACGAAGCGGCTGCCTTCCTGAACTATTTCATCGGTCAGACGGCGCAACAGGGGCTGGTGGGTGATTTGCAGCGCATCCCCGTCCGTGCCGACGCCGTATCCAGCGACAACGCCTCACCGCAGCTGATCTTCGTCGTAGAAGACCTCAACGAGACGGCGGGCGCGGTGCTGTGGCTCGACGTTATCCTTGAAAATCGCGTCTCGGAAGCCTATCTGAACGGCATCCAGGAAGTGCTGGCGGGCACCCTGACGCCAGAACAGGCGGTCGCGGCTATCCGTGAGCAGGCGCTCGCCGTCCAACTGGAACGTGCCAGCTAACCAGAAACCAGCGTGAGGACGCATGGTTATGCGTCCTCACGAACATATCAGGGAGCGTGCGGGCGCATGGTTATGCGTCTTCACGATTTTTTCCGACACCTTACAGCGAGTACCAGCCATGCGTACAGAAACAGCGAGTCGAGCTGCGCCAGGGCAGAAAGAGGGTCGATTCCGCATTGCCGGGCAGCGCAGATGGCGCACGACCATCGACGCCTACATCCTGGTCGCGCCCGCGCTGATCGTTTTTTCGATTTTTGTCGTCTATCCGCTGATCAACACCGTTCAACTGTCGTTCTATCAATATGGACTGACCGACCCGGATGTACGCTTCGTCAATTTCGACAACTATATCCGGCTGTTTCAGGATGCGATCTTCTGGCGGGCGCTGCGCAACAACGGCATCATCCTGATCTTCTCGGTGGTGATCCAGGTGGGCATCGGCGTGGTGCTGGCGGCGGTACTGAGTCGGGGTATCCGCTGGGGCAAGACCTTCTTTCGCACGCTGCATTTCGCGCCGGTCGTCATGTCGGCGGTCGCGGTCGGCGTGCTGTGGCAGTTGATCTACGATCCGGGCATCGGCATCATCAATTTTCTGCTGCGCACGGTGGGCGTGCGTCCGCCCGTGCAGGGGTGGCTCGGTGACCCCAACATCGTCATGTTTTCGATCATCGCGGCGGCGTGCTGGCAGTACACCGGCTACGTCATGACGATCGTGCTGGCGGGGATGGAAAGCGTACCAGCGGAGCTGTACGAGGCGTCGGGACTCGACGGCGCCAATGAAGTCCAGAATTTTTTCTACATCACCCTGCCGATGTCGCGCAATGTCATCCTCGCTGCCACGCTGATCACTATGATCGGCGCAGTCAAGGTATTCGATATCGTGTATGTGCTGACGCGCGGCGGACCCGCCAATGCCAGCCAGGTCTTAGGCACCTACATCTACTACAACGCCTTCACCATCAATCAGGCGGGTTATGCCAGCGCGATCGCGGTCGTGCTGCTGGTGATCGCGGTGATCTTCGGCGTGCTGCAATTGCGCTTCACGCGCCAGGTGTGAGGGCGCCCGTATGAAAAGACAATCGACTCTTTCCAGCACGATCGTCTACACCGTGCTGATCGCTTATTCCGTCGTCATTGCGCTGCCGCTGGTGTGGATGGTCACATCGTCGCTCAAAACCACGCGCGAGCTGTTTTCGTCGCCGTTCAGCCCGCCCGTCAATCCACAGTGGGGCAACTTCATCGAGGCGTGGAACAGCGGCATCGCGCGCTATCTGTTCAATTCGCTGGCGATCACAGTCATCTCGGTCGTGCTGATCGTGATCGTGAGCGGTATGGCAGCCTATGCACTGGCACGGATGCAGTTTCCGGGGCGTATCCCGCTCTATCTGCTGCTGATCGCCGGATTTGCCATCCCGGTACACACCACGCTCGTCCCGCTCTATCGGCTGCTCAACAACACCGACCTGCTCAACACTTACGCGGGGGTGATCGGTCCCTATGTCGCCTTTGGAATCCCGTTTTCAGTGCTGCTGATGTTCGCGTTTTTCGTGCAGTTTCCCAGCGAGATCGAGGACGCCGCCCGCATCGACGGCTGTAGTACCTGGCAGATGATCTTTCGGGTGGTGCTGCCGCTGTCTCTGCCCAGTATGGCGAGCGTCGCGCTGTTTCAGACCGTGCTGCTGTGGAACGAATTTTCGCTCGCTATCATCGTGCTGAACGACGACGCGCTGCGCACCATCCCATTGGGCTTGTCGCAGTTTCAGGGGCAGTGGACGACCGCCTGGCCGCTGCTGCTGTCGGCGCTGACGCTGGCATCGGTGCCCATGCTGATCATTTTCGTGCTGATGCAAAAGCAGTTCATCAATACCCTGAGCGGTTTCTCGAAGTAGGGACGCATCCTGATACGTCCGCGTCGCACCTTATTGCTTTCTCGTTCATTCCCCATAAGGATACCGTCATGATCACACCTAAGCTGCGCTTTCGTCAGGTTCACCTCGACTTTCACACGTCCGAGTGGTGTAAAGACGTGGGCGCACAGTTCGACGGCGACGCCTTTGCGCAAACGCTGGTGGACGCGCACGTCGATTCGATCAATATTTTCGCCAAGTGTCATCACGGCTACTCGTACTACCCGACGACCGTCGGCACGGCGCATCCGCACCTCAAAACCGACCTGCTCGGCGGGCAGATCGAGGCGCTGCACCGACGCGACATTCGCTGTCCGGTCTACATTTCGATCATGTGGGATGAACTCGCCAGCGTACAGCATCCCGAATGGGTGATGGTCGATAAAAATGGACGCATGATCAACCGCGCGCCCCTTTCGAACGAGTGGGGCTGGGCGACGATGGACGTGTCGTCGGGCTATGCTGATTATGTCATGGCACAGGTCGAGGAAGTGAACAGGCTGTACGAGGTCGATGGTTTCTGGTTCGACATTTGTTTCGCGCTGCCCAATTATTCTCCCTGGGCAAAGGCACAGATGCGCGCCGAACAGGTCAATGTGGAGGACGCCGCCGCCGTGTGGGACTTCGCCCGCACCAAACAAACGCGCTTCTTCGACAAGCTCACGCGCCATGTCCACCAACTGCGTCCAGAGGCGCTGGTGTTTTACAACGGCACGATGCACCCCGACATGGGGCGAATCGCGCCTTATATCACCCATCTTGAGGTCGAGAGCCTGCCCACGACCGGACAGTGGGGTTATCTGCATTACCCGCTGGCGGCGCGGCAGGCACGCACCTACGGCAAAGACTTTCTGGGTATGAACGGACGTTTCCATATGTCGTGGGGCGACTTTGGCGGCTTGAAGACGACCGACCAGTTCGAGTACGAGTGCGGGACGATGCTGGCAGCAGGGGGCAAAATCTCGATCGGCGATCAGCTCCACCCCAGCGGCATCCTGGACGCGGCGGTCTATCGAACCATCGGCACGACCTTCGCGCGCGTGCAGGCGCTCGAACCGTATCTCGACGGCGCCGTACCGACCGCCGATATCGCGCTGCTGGCGGTGACGCCGCTGCACATCGACAACCCCGGAATCGGCAGCTATGCCGCCGATGTCGAGGGTGCGGCGCAGATGCTGCTGGAGCTGCACTATCAGTTCGACATCGTGGACGCCGACGCCGACCTGACGCGCTACCCGACGGTGATCGTCCCTGACGGCGCCTTTGCAGCGCCGGCGCTGATCGCCAGGCTCGACGCCTTCCGGCGTGGCGGCGGACGGCTGATCCTGAGTGGCACCGCGCTGCTCGACCCGGACACGCACACTTTCCAGATCGAGGGCGTGCCCGTGCGCTATCGCCAGCCCGCGCCGACCGTGCCGAGCTACATCCGCCCCGACGCCGCGCTCAGCGACGGCAGCGCGCTGGCAGACGATTACGATTATGCCTTTTACACGCCCGCGCATGTGGTGGAGGCGGTAGAGGGCGCGGTAGCGCTCGGCAGTCTGAAACGCGCGCTGTTCAACCGCACCTGGGAACACTTCATGGGGCATCAGCACGCCCCGGTCGGTGACGCGCTCGACGCGCCCGCGTTCGTATGCAGCGAACAGATTCTCTATCTGGCGGCACCGTTGTTCAGCGGCTATCGAGCGCAGGATTACTGGGCCTATCGACAGATGGCGGCGGCGCTGCTGGCGCGCTTTTTGCCCGCGCCGCTGATCGAGGTGAGCGCGCCGGGTTGGGTGGAATGTGCGCTGCATCGCCAGAAAACGGCGGCGACGCCCGATCGCGCGATCGTTCATCTGGTTGCTTACCACCCGCGACGCACCTTCCAGCCGATTCAGCATGTCGATCAGGCATGGCACACGTCCGACATCCAGGTACGGGTGCAGGTCGCCGCGCCGCCGCAGCGGGTGTATCTGGCGCCCGACGGGGTGGATGTGCCGTTCACCGTCGAGGGCGATCGGGTCGCGGTACATCTGCCGCCCATCGGCGCGCACACTGTGTTGGTAATTGAATAGGGGTTTGGCGTGCCAAACCCGTCACCGCCCGAATGACAGGGACGGACGCATCGTGATGCGACGACGGACGCACGGATAACACGGACGGACGCATCGTGATGCGCCCCTGCGACGGTCGCGGGGGTTTGGCGTGCCAAACCCCCGTCCTCGATTACGCCAGGTCGAGCTGATCCAGCGTGCGCATGATCGCCTCGGTCTCCATTTTCAGCATCGGGGCATCCATCGCAAACCGAATCCCCGCCGCCTCGAACAGACGCGGCAGCGGCTCGGTGCCGCCCAACGCCAGCGCCCGGCGGTAGGCAGCGACCGTGCCAGCATAATCCTGCTGCGCATTCAGCCACACCTGCACCGCGCCGACCTGGGCGATCCCGTATTCGACGTAATACAACGGCACCTGGAAAATGTGCATCTTGCGCTGCCAGCCGGTGACGCGCACGTCCTCCAAGCCGCTGTAGTCGATCCCGGTCATGAAGCGATCCCACAGCGCGCCCCACTGGGCATCGCATTGGGCGGGGTCGAGCGCGTCGGCGATGTGCGTGTACGACCAATGCTGAAAGGCATCGACACACGCCATGTAGGGCAGGAAGAAGATCAGATTTTCCAGGTGTTCCACCCGCGCCCGCGCCGCATCGTCGGCGCTGTAAAAGCCGCCATGCGCCTCGGACAGATACGGCGCCGCCAGTAACTCCATACTCATCGACGCCACCTCACAGAATTCGATCGGCGCCTCGGTACTACGACGGTACTCATCCAACTGCATGACTTCGTAGGTATGAAAGGCGTGTCCGCCCTCGTGCAGCATCGTCTGTACATCGTTGTGCAGCCCGACGGCATTCATGAAGATGAACGGCTTGCGCATCACCCGAAAATCGGTGCAGTAGCCGCCAGGTCCCTTGCCCTTGCGGTTGTCGAGGTCGAGCAGATCGTGCGCGCGCATATCGGCAAAGTAGGCGCCCAACTGCGGATCGACGCCTCGAAAGATCGCCTCGCTCCGGTCGATCAGCGCGGCGCTGTCCGCGAACGGACGCAGGGGAGTCCGTCCGAGCGGATCGACATCGGTATCCCAGGGTCTGAGCGTCGGCGTGCCCAGACGCGCGCGCCGCTTTTCCAGCAATTGACGGGCGGCAGGGACGACCTCCGCCTCGATCGCGTCGTGAAAGCGCCGACAGTCGTCGGGGGTGTAATCAAAGCGGGACATTTCCTGCCACTGGTAGGCGCGGTAATCGGGCAGATCGGCGTTGTGGGCGATGCGATCGCGCAGGGTAACCATCCGCCCATAGAGGTCGTTGAGGGCGGCGCGATCGACGAGCGCGCGCTCGGCACGGGCGCGCCAGGCGCGCTCGCGCAGCGCCGCGTCCTGCTCGTACAGATAGGGCATCAGCTGAGTCAGCGTGCGTTCCTCGCCATCCCACTGCACCGTTTGCGCCCCGGTGATCTTGCCATACTCGTTGATCAGCTTTTCATCGTCGGTCAGCAGCGGGATGTTGCTGTCGCGGTAGAGCGCCGCCGCCGCGCGCAGATTGCGCAATACCGTCGCGTATCCGTCCGGCTCGATCCCGCTGGACAGCAGCTTTTGCTTGAGACGCTGATCGGCGGTCTCGGCGGACTGCTTGACCGTCTCTAAAAATGTGAAGTGACGCGCCTCCGCCTGTGTATCGGCGGTATCGAGCGTGGTCGCCACCTCGAGACGCTGTTCGCGTTCGTTCAGCAGATTTTCCAGCCGCGCGCGCGCGTTCAGCCAGGCGATGATGGTATCGGATGTGAGCGGCGCCGCCTCCAGCGCCTCGAAATACGGGGCGATGCGCCCCCAGTCCCAGGTCTGAAAGTCGTCGAACGAGATGTGCAGAATCGTGTCGATCATCGTATCGTTCAAGGAAATGCTCCTGTTCGGAAAATGTTTAACATTGTAGTATAATTGTGCGAATTCTCATACCTATTCGGCGCACACCACGCGCGGACGCAGGAGCTATTCCTAGATGCGCATTTCAATCTTGCAGGATCAGCTCGCCAGGGGCTTGAATATCGTCAGCCGCGCGGTCGATTCGCGCCCCACCCTCCCGGTGCTGGCGAATGTGCTGCTGCTGGCGGAAGACTCGCGGCTGAAGCTGGCAGCCACCAATCTCGAACTGACGATCATCACCAGCATCGGCGCGAAAGTCGATGCCAGCGGATCGATCACCCTGCCCGCCAAGACGATCGTCGAGCTGATCAGCAATCTGACCCCCGATCGGGTCGATCTGGCGCTCAATACCACCAATCTGATGATGAACGTGCGCAGCGGCATGACCAACAGCAACGTCAAGGGCATCAACGCCAGCGAATTTCCGCCGCTCAACGAGACCTTTGAGCCGGATATCGTCATGCCCGCGCGCGTGCTGAAAGAGATGATCCTCCAGACCGTGTTTGCCGCCGCCAAAGACGACGCCCGACCGACCCTGACCGGCATCTACACCGAGTTCGAGGGCGATGTGCTGACGATGGCAGCCGCCGACGGCTTTCGCCTGGCGGTGCGCACCACCCGCGTGCAGAATGGCGTCGGCGGGCACAGCGACATGATCATCCCGGCAAAGGCGCTGGGTGAAGTGGCGCGCATCATCGGCGATGAAGACAAAGAGATCGCCATTTCGCTGCCACAGGCGCGCGATCGGGTCGTCTTTCAATACGAAAACACGCTGATCAGCACCTCGGTGATCGAGGGCAAATTCCCCGACTTTGGCGCGATCATCCCCAAGAGCTACAGCACCGCGGTCACGCTCTACACCGCCGACCTGCTGCGTCAGTGCAAGCGCGCCGAGATTTTCGCCCGCGACAGCAACTACAGCGCCCGCATCCATGTCAAGCCCGCGACCGACCCGACCACGCCCGGTGAGGTGATGGTCGTCGGCAAGAGCGCCGAGCGCGGCGACAACGAGGGCGTGCTGGACGCCACCATCGAGGGGATTCCGCTGGAGGTGTCGTTCAACATCCGTTTTCTGATCGACGCGCTCAGTGTCATGACCGACGAGCAGGTCGTGCTGGAGAGCAACGGCGCCGCCCATCCCGGCGTGCTGCGTCCGCGCGACCGCGACGATTTTGTCTGCGTCGTCATGCCGATGAGCAACAACCGCTAGAGGCATCACGGACGCATCAATCCCGGTGCGCGGGCTTGGCATGCCAAACCCCTACGTCCGCCTGGTCGTAGGGGCGCCTATGGATGCGTCCGCCGATCGCTAGGGCAGGAAGAAACGCGCGCGCTCGGCGGGGATGAATTCCCGGATCGCCCGCTGCTGTCCGAGGGCGCGGTAGTACTCGAAATCGGTAGACCATACCCGCGCCGTGTTGTCAGCCGACCAGGTGAGCAGGCGCGTCTCGTCGGCATTCCACGCCGCGCCGACTATAGTCTCATCGTTGCGCACATGCAGCACCTCCTGTGCGGGCGCGTCGAGCGCCTTGACCAGCGCGGTCATGCTCTCCGGGTGGTAGATGCCTTCATCGTAATGCGTCACTGACTCGTTTGCAAGCAGCAGCGCGTTCTGATAGTGACCTTCCTCCAACTGCTGGCGCGACAAGTCGGCGGTGAACAACGCCTGCGAGTCGCGCGCCGCACGCAGGTTCGCCTCCGCCGCGCCCTGGGCGTGAGTGGCGGTCGCCGCCTGCTGTGCGACGCTGGTCGCCCCGGCATCGGCGCGGTCACGCTCCTGTGCGACGCTGGTCGCCCCGGCGTCGGCGCGGTCACGTTCCAGCGCGACGCTGGTGCCCTGTGCAGCCAGCGCATCGCCCGCAGCGGCGAGCGTGGCGTTACTGTTTGCCCCCTCAATGAGGCGCTCCTGCTGCGTCTGGTTCTGCACCAGCAGGAACGCCAGCCCGATCACCGTGATCAGCGCGATCGCCAGCACCACGCCGAAGCGTGCTTGTGCCAGATTGCGCCGCGTCCGCGCCTCACGTGCCACTCCTGCCGCCTGCATCTCTTCACTCGCGGCGATGAACGCACGTTGATCTGGAGTGGCTTTCGGTTTCTCGTCGCCATGCTGTGTGAGCCAGACGACTGCCTCATCCAATTCGGTGTCGCGCAGCAGAAAACTGGGGTCATGATCGCGCTCCAGCCACGCACGTACACGGTTCAATAAGCGTGTATGCAAACGATGACGGTCGAGGTCTTGATCCAGCGCTGTAGTCAACTCCTCTATCGCCTTATCGAAATCGTCGCTCTCGCCCATCCACACCCAGCCGAACTTCTCGATAAAACGCCAGTTGTCGCGCGCCAACACCAGCAAATCCTTATCGCCCAACAGAACCGCCAGATAACCCACCAGCTTCATTGCTGCGATACTGCCGAACACATGAGCGATGTCGGAAGGCTTTCCGACCATCATTACGATAATGCGTTTGTTGTTTTGCAAAGCATAGTCTTGCTCGAATATACATGGGGGCGAAATCAGCATCTCCGGCGTAACAATCGAGACGAACGTGTGCGCGTTATCGATACCTGCCTTGATCCAGTTCCACCAATCAGCAGACGGGGGAATGTCCTCGATATCGATCCAAACGTCGCGTCCAGTGTTTTTGAGCGCCTCCACCACCCGCATGGTGATGTCCGTGTTTTTGCGCGAGTAAGAGATGAAAATTTCCGGATTTCTGGGATTCGGCGGGGTCATTGTCTCATCCTCGTGAGCCGCACTCAGGGATTCTCGGCGTGTGCATCGGCGTCGCCTGTTATCCACTATCAGTTCATTTATCAGTTCATGCGGAATGACGCCAGTGTAACGCGCGCGCGCCCTGCCGACAACAGCCTGCGACACCACCCCGAACAACATTTCGCTTAATCAATCCGATCATTGGCACCGCAAGAATATGTGTGTCATTCTCAATGCGAAAAAGCCGGTTATCCCAAATTCGTCGAGAGCCTATATCCCACGTTATTCCAAATTTAGAACGGGCTTTCTGTTCATAACTCTGTTCATAACTCTGCATCCTGCCCTCCAGCCTGTTCATAACTCTGGGAAATTGTTCATAAGTAGACACCTTGTGTCCTGGTTTTAATAGAACGCCTACAGCAAATTGTTCATAACTGTTCATAACTCGCCGAGTTATGAACAATCCATTGTTCATAACTTTTAGAGTGCGCGTTCTAACTTATCCCAAAATTTGGATTAATGGGGGATATCTATGTTAAAAATTTGGTGTATTTTGGGATATGGGATTCCCTGTGGGAAAATGTGGGATTAGTTATGAACAATTTGAACACCCCTACTACTACTGCTATTTAAAAACAGGAACTATTTTTCAATTTCCATCCAATGCAAAAACCACCGCGAATGCCCGTTATGCACGCGCCGGAGTTGGCGCTATAATTAAGGTTGATCGTTTATCCAGGTTCTTAAACTCAGATGGCTGCCACCGACCAGAGCCAGATCGTCGAACTGAACAAACGCATCGCTATCCTGACGCGCATCACCGAGATCAGCGCTGCGCTCAACTCGCAGGTCAAGTTGAAGCCGCTGCTGGGTATGATCATGGACGCCAGCGTCGAGATCGCGGAAGCAGAGGCGGCATCGGTGCTGCTCTGGGATCCCAAGACCAACGAGCTGCGCTTCGCCACCACCACGACCGGGGATGACAGTGACACCCTGATCGGCATCCCTGTCCCGCTCGAAGGCAGCATCGCCGGATCGGTGCTGTTAGAGAATCGCACAGTGATGGTCAACGATGTGCGCCGCGATCGACGGCATTATGGCGGCGTCGATAAACAGACGGACTTTCAAACGCGCTCGGTGCTGGGGGTGCCGATGCGGGTCAAGAATCGCGTCATTGGGGTGCTGGAGGCGGTCAACAAGCGCGTGCTGCCCTGGACTGCCGATGACGCCAGTAATCTGGCGACCCTGGCGTCACAGGCAGCCGTCGCACTGGAGAGCGCGCAGATGGTGTCGGCGCTGCAAAAAGCCAATGAAGAACTGAACCGTCTGGACAAGCTTAAGAGTGACTTCATCGCCATCGCCTCTCACGAGCTGCGCACGCCGCTGGGAGTGATCCTGGGCTATGCCAGCTTTCTGCAGGATACCGGTGACCCGGAGGTGCGCGAACACGCCGACAAGGTGGTGGGCAGCGCCTTACAACTGCGTCGCATCATCGAAGACCTGACGAACCTGCGCTATATCGAGCAGAATCCGACCAATCTCACGCTGGTGCAGACGCCGCTGGCACAGTTCCTCAGTGAGGTCGTGCATGACGCGCTCGGCTTGAGCAACGCCAAAGGGCATCGTCTGCAATACATCCCGCCGACGCCGGAGATTCTGGTGGATGTCGATGCACCGCGCCTGACGATGGCGATCACCAATATCCTGAACAACGCCATTCGCTTTACGCCGGAAGGGGGGCGTATCATGGTGCAGACCAAAGTCCAGCCGTCGCGCCAGGTGTGGGTATTGATCAGCGATACCGGAATCGGGCTGGCGCGTGAACAACTCGAACGAGTCTTCGACCGGTTTTACCAGGTCGAGGATCATATGACACGCCGCGAAGGGGGATTGGGCATTGGCTTGAGTATCGCGCGCGCGCTGGTCGAGGCGCACAGTGGGCGCATCTGGGCATCCAGCACAGGCTTGAATCAGGGGACGACCGTCACGATCGCGCTGCCGCTGTCAAAGTGACGGCGTGATGGACGCGCATCAGCGCGCGGCAGGACGTAGGGGAGAACGGGCGCACGCTTTCACGGTGCGCTGAGGGACACAGCAGATCAGCACATTCGCCTTGCATGACGATGAGGGATAGCAATGGCAATCAAATTGACTTGGCTCGGTCATTCCGCATTTTCGCTGGACATCGATGGGCACAATGTGCTGATCGATCCATATCTCAGCGGCAATCCGCTCGCGCCCGCTGCGCATGAGTCGCTGTCGCCGGAATTGATCCTGCTCTCGCACGCGCACGGCGATCATCTGGGCGACACGGTAGCGATCGCCAAACGCACGGGCGCGCCGGTCGTGACCAATTTCGAGATCGCCAGCTGGATGGAGAATCGCGGCGTCGCCGTCACACACGGTATGAACACGGGCGGACAGATGGATTTCGACTTCGTGACCGTCAAGCTGACGATCGCCTGTCACAGTTCGTCGTTCCCGGATGGCAGCTATGGGGGCATGCCGCACGGCTTCATCGTCACTGCCGCCGACAGCGGGCTGCGCCTGTACTACGCCGGCGACACCGCGCTCTTTTCCGACATGGCGATGTACGGCGACGAGCGTATCGACGTGGCATTCCTGCCGATCGGGGACTATTTCACGATGGGCATCGCCGATTCGCTGCGGGCGATCCAGCTCATCCGTCCGCGCTACGTCGTGCCGATGCACTACAACACCTTTCCGCAGATTGTGCAGGACCCCAGCCACTGGGCGAACCGCATCACCAACGAGACCGATGCCACGCCGATCGTCCTCGATCCGGGTGGGTCATTCACGGTGGAATAGCACGCAGCACGGGTGAGGGGTTGAGCGCGCCAGACCCCTCACTCATGGGGGAAGTTTCAGACATGGCGCGACCAGCGGGCAGGGACGCATCACAATGCCTCCGCTGCGATGATCACGTCATGTTAAACGGGTGGGGTCCATTACCCGAAAAATATGAATCGTATCCCCACGATGATCAGAAACAGCCCGTATAACTGCTTCACCCGCGCCGATGGCAGGCTCAAAGCCAGACGTGCGCCCAGAAAGGCGCCGAACAGCAGCCCAACCGCGATCAGTGTCGCCTTTTCAATATCAAAGGCGTCGTTGCGGGCGTAGGTCAGCACGGCGGGCAGGCTCACGGGCAGCAGCAGCGCGCCCAGCGAGGTGGCGATCGCGGTCTTTTGCGCCATTTTGAACAACCCCGTCAGGAACGGCACGATCACGATGCCGCCGCCGATGCCGAACAAGCCGCTGGCGATCCCAGCGCCAAAGCCGATCGCCAGCAGTCCCCACAGCGGCGCGTGTCGTTCTTCCTCGACGGGAGGCTGCTCGACCTGGGTGTGGGCGCGCACCGCCCGCAGCCACTTGAGCGGCTCGCCAAAGCGCCAGCCCATGAGGATGACGAAGATGCCGTACATCAACTGCAGAATGTTTTTTGGGATGCCGATCGCCACCTGGGCGCTCAGGAAGGCGCCGACAGTCAAGCCGAGCGCGACCGGCGTCGCCACCCCGATCTTGAGATTACCCGCGCGGTAGTACGCCATCACCGCCAGGATGCCGACGGGCATGATCAGCGCACCGAGAGAGGTGCCGATCGCGGTCTGCAGTGGCACGCTGAACAAGGCGGTGGTCAGAATAGGCACGATCACCACGCCGCCGCCGATCCCGAACATGCCCGACAAGACTCCGGTGAACAAGCCTAAAACCAACAATCCGACGATATTTTCCGACATGCTGTTTTTCCTGCACAATGCCTCGATCCGATCGCATTCTACCCATCAAATGCCCGCTGTGCGCGTCATTTGATATAATCAATGCGAAGCTCTCATCTGTTCGTCTAACGATCACTTGTCTTATCGGTGTTATCGCTCAAATCATCTAAAGGCGCATCCGTGCGGCAAGCCAGCCCCGATACCTATCCCGATCTGCATTTCCTGTACATCGCGCGCAACATCCCCGCCGACTGGTTTTTTGACGCTGCCCGTGCCTACTGGGATCGCTTTCGCCCGACGGTGATCAGCAATTTCGACCTTTTGAGCATACTCCCCAGCGACCGCACGATCATCGTGACGGCGCTGGTGATGCGCGACAGCGCGGCGGTTGCCGGGGTCGATCTGGCGCGGTCGCGCCCCGATGTCTACTTTGACGCCATCGTGCGCGATTCATTCGAGGAGGCGAGCATCACCTTTGCGCAGCGCGTCGGCTTGAATCAGCCCTTCGGCGTGCCGCTGCTGGACAGCACCCCGCCGCCGACCGACGCGGCGATCCCCACGCCGATGCTGCCGATCCAGCCGCGCAATTATGTCACGGTCACGCCTCCGGCTGCCGCGCCAGCCGCGCCAGTCACCCCCGAAGCGCCCACCGTCGTGCCCACGCCCGCGCCGATCCAGCCCACGCCCGGCTCGATCATCGGCGGCTCGTCATGATGGGGACGGGTGTCCCTGAATCTCCAGCTCATTCCTTGTTGGTTTTATCGACAGCGAGAGGCAGTGAATGCGCCTGAATGATTATGTCTGGTCGCGCAACCCGCGCGGGATGCACGTCTACAGCGTGTACCAATCGCCGCTGCAAATCGAGCGCTACAGCCAGATGCGGGCGGGCTGGGCAAAGCTGATGGCGGTCGGCACGGAATACGTCGATGACGCCCAGGCGCTGCTCGATCGCAATATCACGCCATGCGTGCGCCTGTATCTGGGACCAGCGGGCGCAGCGCCATTCACCGCCAATTGGCGCGCGCTCACCGATACGTTCGCGCGCGTCGGCGTGCGCTGGTTCGAGTGGTACAACGAGCCTAACCTGGGTGTGGAGTGGCCCGACGGCGTGATTCCCGACTGGCGCAAGCGCGACGAGATCATCAAGCCGCTGATGGACAACTGGCTGCTGTTCGCCGAGTACGTGGTCAGCATCGGCTGCTATCCCGGCTTTATCTCGCTGGCGGAGAGCATCGATATTCCGCTGGCAGCCGTCCCCTGGATGGATACGATGCTGCGTTACATGGCGGACAACCACTTCGAGCGTTTCCAGCGTGTGCTGGCGAACGGCGCCTATGCCGCCACCCATCCCTACATCCTCAACCACTGGTATCAGAACGAACCCGGCGGCAGCGCGTCGAGCGCGCGCGGCATGGGATCGCTGAACGCCCGTGAAGGCGGGTGGCATTTCGAGTATCCGTATGATCCGCGCGGACAAGCCGACGATCCAGGTCGCACCGTCTATGGCGGGACGGCGCTCACCCCGTATGGCGATCCGGTCGGCTTGACGGCGATGGGGCGCATGTTCAACGAGCGCTGCGCCGAATGGTTCGGCACGCAGGCGATCCCGGTGCTGGGTACTGAAGGGGGTATCTTTCCGTTTCGGGATCAGGTGTTCCAGCAGGACAACCGCTACCCCGCATACGACGCGCGCAGCCAGGCAGAGGGCACCGTCGCCATGTTCGAGTGGATCGCGCGCCAGGCGCCAGCGTGGTTGTTCGGCGTGACGCTGTGGAAAGAGGACGACTACTGGACATTCGAGGGCGGCACCGCGCCGGCGATCACCCGGCTGGCGGAAACCCCGGTCGTGCTGAAAGAGGTGCCCGCGATCGAGACGATGGGGTCGAGTCTGCTGGTGCCAACGGTCGTGCCCTACGGTCCGGGTCCCATTCACGGTTCGGCGGATTTTCACATGGTCATCCTGGCGCCGGGGCTGGACTCGTCATGGTTTTTCGACAGTGCCCGCGCCTACTGGGACACCTTCCGCCCGATCGTGACCACGATGCCAGAGCTGATCGATCTGGTGCCAAGCAGCAAGAGCGTCGCCGCGACGGTGATCGCCACACCGGAGATTGTCGAGACGATGGAACGGGCGATCCGCGATCGCTTCCGCTTTGTGTATTTCGATCTGGTGGTGGCGATCGACCCGGTGCGCGTCAAAGAGGTGTTCGACGGGCGGGTGCAGCTGGGGCTGCGGTTCGGGTGAGGGGCGGGCAGTGAAGCTGGTGCGACACTTTCACCAGATGTTCGCCTGGGAGCTGGATTATCGCTGGATTATCATAGAGGCATTTGCGCTCGATAGGTACACGAGGAATTCGATTCATGACCCTTTTACTCGGACTCGACATCAGCACCACAGGCGCCAAGGCGCTGGTGATCACCCCCGCAGGGGCGGTCATCGCCTCGCACACTACCCCACAGCCGATCCAGCAGCCCGCGCCCTTATGGAGTGAGCAGCGCCCCGCCGACTGGTGGGCGGGCATCGTGGCGTCGATCCGCGCCGTGCTGGACATGCCCGGCGTGTCCGCCGACGCGATCGCCGCCGTCGGGCTGACCGGGCAAATGCACGGCATGGTCTTGCTGGACGGCGCCGGAAATGTGCTGCGTCCCGCCATCCTGTGGAACGATCAGCGCACCGCCGCCCAGTGCGACGCCATCACCGAGCGGATCGGCTTCGAGCGGCTGATCGCCCTGACCGGCAACCGTGCGCTGACCGGGTTCACCGCCCCAAAAATCCTGTGGGTGCGCGACAACGAACCGGAAATTTTCGATCGTGCCGCCCATCTGCTGCTGCCTAAAGACTATCTTCGTCTGATGCTGACGGGCGAGTACGCGATGGAGATGAGCGACGCCTCTGGCACCGCGCTGCTGGATGTGGCGAATCGGCGCTGGTCGCAGGAGGTGGTGGACGCGCTCGACATCCCGACGGCATGGCTGCCGACCCTGGCAGAAGGCGCGCAGATTACCGGGACGATCAGCGCCGAGGCGGCGGCGGCGACGGGCTTGCGCGCGGGCACGCCGGTCGTGGGCGGCGGCGGGGATCAGGCGGCGGGGGCGGTAGGAGTCGGCGCGGTCGAGACGGGGATTGTCGGCTTGGCGGTCGGCACATCGGGAGTGGTGTTCGCGCCGCTGGACTCGTATGCCTACGAACCGCAGGGACGGCTCCATGCCTTCTGTCACGCGGTGCCGGGGATGTGGCATTTCATGGGCGTGATGCTCAGTGCCGCCGGATCGCTCCAGTGGTACGCCGACACGCTGGCGCCCGGCGAGTCGTTCGACGACCTGATCGCGCCCGCCGCCGGGATCGCGCCCGGCGCCGAGGGGCTGCTGTTCCTGCCCTACCTGACAGGTGAACGCACTCCTCATCCCGATCCGCTGGCGCGCGGCGCCTTCGTCGGCTTGACGGCGCGCCACACCCGCGCCCACATCACGCGCGCGGTGCTGGAAGGGGTGGCGTTCGGACTCAAAGACAGCTTCACGCTGATCGCAAACAATGCGCCTGGCGGCGTCCGCGAGGTGCGCATCAGCGGCGGTGGCGCCAAAAGCGCCATCTGGCGCCAGATCATGGCAGACATCCTGGGCGCGCCCCTGTCCACCACCAACAGCACCGAGGGCGCGGCATTCGGTGCCGCGCTGCTGGCTGCTGTCGGCGCCGGGCTGTACCCGGACGTGCCGAGCGCGTGCAGGGCGTCGATCCACACAGGTGAGACGATCGCGCCCGGCGTCCACGCCGACGCTTACGCGGACGCTTATGACAATTATGGCGCGCTCTATCCTGCCTTGAAGGAAATGTTTACGCGCATCTAATGCGGGCAGGATACGATTACATCCAGGATGGTCGGCGGGCAGCCCGTCGGCACACGCTTCCGGCTGTGGCAGTATGCCCAGCGTCTCCTGCATCCTATGACTTTCATCGATTTTGGCTGCTCAACGATCGAGGCATGACGATATGTTTCCACCCCCCAATAACCGTCCGCCGGATGACAAGAAAGACCCCGGCAATAACCGCCCGCCCGGCGCACCCAACTTCGATTGGTCCCGGTGGATTTGGCTCATCCTGCTCGGCGGTCTCGTGCTGTGGAGTCTGCTGCGTCTGCCTGAAATGGTCAGCAGCGTCTCCCCGAACCAACCCATAAGCATTCCCTATTCCGTCTTTTACGAGCAGGTCACAGGCGGCAACGTCAGTGAGGTCGTGCTGCAAGACCTGACCGCCACCGGCTTGTTCAACAGCGCGATCGCGTATCCGCCAAACGGCTCGCCGCTGCTGGAGCAAGGCGTGACGCAGCGCGAATCACGCGCCTTCACGACGACGCTGCTGCCGATCACTGACCCCGATCTGCCCGGCATTCTGCGCGAAAACAATGTGCTGCTGGTCGGGCGCATCACCGAGCCGAATCCGATCCTGCTGTTCCTGGTCAACTTTGGTCCGCTGGTGCTGCTGATCGGCTTTCTGCTGTGGTCAACACGGCGGGCGCAAAAGCAGATGGGCGGCGTATTCGGCTTTGGACGCACGCAGGCGCGCCAGTATGACCCCGAAAAACCGAAGGTGACCTTCGTCGATGTGGCGGGGCAGGATGCCGCCAAGCGTGAGCTGGTCGAGATCGTCGATTTTCTGAAAGAACCGGACAAGTACATCGCCCTGGGCGCACGCATCCCGCGCGGCGTGCTGCTGGTGGGTCCGCCTGGAACGGGCAAGACGCTGCTGGCGCGGGCGGTCGCGGGTGAAGCGAACGTGCCGTTCTTCTCAATCGCCGCGTCGGAATTCGTCGAGATGTTCGTCGGCGTCGGCGCCAGCCGTGTACGCGACCTGTTCAGCAAGGCGAAGGGCAACGCCCCGGCGATCGTCTTCATCGACGAGATCGACGCAGTAGGACGGCAGCGCGGCGCCGGGATGGGCGGCGGCAACGACGAGCGCGAGCAGACACTCAACCAGATGTTGGCGGAGATGGATGGCTTTGAGCAGACCGAGAGCGTGATCGTCATGGCGGCGACCAATCGCCCCGACGTACTCGATCCAGCTCTGCTGCGTCCGGGGCGTTTCGACCGCCAGGTGACCGTCGGCTTGCCCGATCGTCATGGGCGTCTGGAGATGCTGCGCGTGCATGTGCGCGGCAAACCGATCGGCGACGATGTGAATCTGGAGTCGATCTCTAAAGTGACCGTCGGATTCAGCGGCGCCGACATCGCCAATCTCGCCAACGAAGCGGCGCTGCACGCCGCTCGATTCAACCGCAAACGCATCCTGGCGGTGGACTTCAGCGAGGCATTCGAGCGGATCGCGCTCGGCACCGAGGCACCGCCGCTCTCTAACGAGCGTGAGCGCCGCGTGGTGGCGTATCACGAGGCGGGTCACGCCCTGACAGCGGCGCTCACGCCTGGCGCCGATCCGGTCTTCAAAGTGACGATCATCCCGCGTGGACAGGCGGGTGGCATCACCGCCTTTCAGCCCGACGACGATCGCCGCCTGTATTCACGTGATTACCTGCTCAAACGCATGATCGTCGGCTTGGGCGGACGTGCCGCCGAAGAGGTGGCTATTGGTGAGATCACCACCGGCGCCAGCAACGACCTGCAGCAGGTGACGGCGATCGCCCGGCGCATGGTGTCGGCGTGGGGCATGAGCGACGAATTCGGCTTGATCAATTTTGGGGACGACGATCGTCAGCCGTTCCTGGGCTATTCGATGGCGATGGGACGCAGCTACAGCGAGCAGACCGCTGCCAAGATCGATACCGAGGTGCGCCGCCTGATCGATGAGGCGTATGCACGCTCGCTCGACCTGCTGCGCAGCAACCCCGACAAGCTCGAAGCGCTGGCGAATCTGCTGCTGACCAACGAGACCGTCGAGCGCGACGAGGTGCTGGCAGTGGCAGGGATGCCGCTCACGACGCCGACCGAGCCGCAGACGGTGGTCGGTACGGAATAATCTGACATGCGTGGGGATCTGGCGTACCAGGTCCCCACGCATCCGTAACCTCGTTTGGCTTCTTTATTTTGCCAGCGCCCCACTCCACGCTTTAACCTCATCAACCGGGACTAAAGTCCTCACCGTTGGCTGCCAGATGGCACGGTGCCAGATTGCGTTCTGAATTAAAATGTCTTTATCCGCAATCGATTGAGGATAAAGGTCATAATGCCAATCCGTATACTTGCGACCCTTTTTTTGGTGCTGTGCTTTTCCACCGTTCTCGCGCAGCAAAATGACACCTGTTCCGCCTTCGTCGAGCAGGCACTCGCCGCTGTAGACGACGCCTGTGCCTCGACCGGGCGCAATGAAGCCTGCTACGGCAATTTTGACCTGGAAGCCGTGCCGCGCGAATCTGCCGTCGAGTTCACCTTTGCAGAGCAGGGCGATCGAGTCAGCGTCGCTGATCTTGATTCGCTGCGTCTGCGGCAGCTCGATGTCGAGAACAGTGTGTGGGGCGTGGCGCTGATGCAGATTCAGGCGAATTTGCCGGACAGCCTGCCCGGACAGAATGTCACCTTCCTGCTCTTTGGCGATGTCGAAATTCGCAACGAGGTCGAGCCGACTCCCGATCGTCCCAGTCTCGAACTGGTCTCAAACGGCGGGATCAATGTTCGCGCCACCCCCTCGACCACTGCCAACGTGATCGGCTCGCTGCGCAGCGGCGAAAGCGCGACTGCGACCGGACGCAACCAGGACAGCACCTGGCTGCGCATTCAGATTCCCGACAGCGTGGATTTTGGATGGGTGTTCGCGGAACTGGTGACCCCCGCAGACGATGTGGAATCGCTGTCAGTCGTCGATCCCTCCGAGAAGGCAAGCCCGTTCACGCCGATGCAGGCTTTTTCCATCGAGAGTGGCATCGCCAGCCTGAATTGCTCCGAAGCGCCTGCGGATGGTATCCTGATCCAGACCCCGGACGGCGTTGGAAAAATCGAGCTGCGCGCCAACGATGTCTCGTTTCAGCTCGGTTCGACTGCTCTGCTGCAGGCGCAGGCGGGTGACATGCTGACTTTCAGCGTGATCGAGGGGGAAGGCGAGGCGACGGCGGATGGCGTCAGTGTCATCATCCCGGCGGGGGCGATGGTGAGCGTGCCGCTGGATGATGAAGGACAGGCAGCCGGGGCGCCTGGTGAGGTGGTGCCCTACGATCAGGACATGCTGGCGAATCTGCCCGTCGATGCACTGCCGCGCGCGATCGAGATCGCCGATCCCAGCACGACTGAGGCGATCGAAGAAGCCAACAACCCTGGTGGTGGGACAGGCGCGGGTGCTGCCATGCTGCCTGGTGGGATCGATGCCAGCGCGTTCACGGGCATGAACTCCGCATTGTTCTGTTCGATTATGGCACAGTCATTCACGGATTCGGGGATCTCGATCGACCTGTATCTCGATCAGATGCGGATGATGTCGGGGGTGATCCCGGCGGAGTCACAGGCGGACTTTCAAGCATTCATCGCGCTGCTGGAAACCTGCTGATCAGCGACGGGTTTGGCACGCTGAACCCCTACAAGCGGGGGGCAGGTGTGGCGTGCCAAACCCGTCCTTCCCACCTGCGCGTCTTCCTGTTCAATCTTTCTCTCTTTTCTTGCTTTTCTCTCATTTCCCAGGCATCCGCAGCGCCCCGTCCAGCCGGATCACCTCGCCATTCAGCATCGGATTGCCGACGATCGCCGCCACCAGCAGGGCGTATTCCTCCGGCTTACCCAATCTCGACGGGAAGGGCACCAGCGCCTCCAGGGTCGTCCGCGCCGCCTCCGGCAGGCTCGCCATCATCGGCGTGGCGAACACACCCGGCGCGATGGTCATGACGCGAATCCCGTCGCGTGCCAGGTCACGCGCGATCGGCAGTGTCATGGCGGCGATCCCGCCCTTCGACGCGGCGTAGGCTGCCTGCCCGATCTGCCCATCGTAGGCAGCCACCGACGCGGTGGCGATGATCACGCCGCGCTCGCCCTCGGCATTGGGTGTATTGGCGCGCATGGCGGCGGCGGACAGGCGAATGACGTTGAACGTCCCGATCAGGTTGACCTGGATCGTCCTGATGAACAGATCGAGATCGTGTGGGTCGCCCTCCCTGCCGACAGTGCGCGCCCCGGTGACAATGCCCGCACAGTTGACGACGAGGTGCAGTCCGCCGGTCTCGAAGACCGCACGCGCGACCGCGTTTGCCATGCCGACCGGATCGGTCACATCGGCGCCGATCCCGGTCATGCCCATCGATGCGGCGGTCTGGGCGACACGGTCGGTGTCGCGGTCGATCAGGTAGACGCGAGCGCCCTGCGACGCAAAGGTGCGGGCGGTCGCCTCACCGAGTCCTGATGCAGCGCCCGTCACGAGCGCGGTCGAGCCTTGTAGATTCATCGATCATCTCCCTTATCTTGAAAACAGCGTGCTACAATAAATCCAGTCAATCACGATTTTTTCTACAGACGCATTGTTATGCGTCCCTACGCGCTCGCATTGCTCGTGCTAATCCACCAATTCCACCAGCAGCGCTGCCGCCCCGCTGATCAGATCGAGCGTGCGTCCGCGTGCCAGCGCTTGCTCTACATAGGGCAGTCCATCCGCGTCGCGGTTTTGAAACAGGTGAATATGTCCGATCGCCAGCAGCGTCGAGGCGACGAGTAAATCGTCTTCCAGGCGGGCAGCGATCGCCAGACATTCCAGGTTTGCCGCCAGCGCCTCGTCGTGGGCGCCCGCGCGAAACTGAAACCGGGCTTGCAGTCGTAATCCCTCCCACAACATCCGTCGATCGTCACCCCCCGGACGTGTAGCAGCACGCGCGCGATCAGCGGTTCCGCCGTCTCCATCTCGCCCACTTCGGTCAGCACACGCGCCAGCCCCAACGCCGCTTCCGCCGCCGCATCCGTCCGGACATGTGTGTCCGCTAAAGATAACGCAGTAGCAAAGGCGCGCCGCGCCGCCTCAAAATCGTCCTTCAGGCAGCCGCGACCGAGCAGGTTGAGCAGATCGACGCGGCGCGCATCGTCGTTGCGGGCGCCGAGCCATGCCAGACCGCGTGCGGCACTGGCACGCAGATTGTGGTAGGCACTGCGCGTCCTGAACTGATCGGCTGCGATCAGCACGTAGTCGATCGCCCGATCCGACTCGTCAGCCTGGTGCCAGTATTCCGCCAGCTGCATCGCCCTGTCAGCCGACACGACCGCCGCCTTGCCGTCGATCGTGTCGGCTGCTTCCAGCGTCAGCGCCAGCCGTCGCGCGATCGACGGTGGGCAGACTCGTCAGCACCATCTCCCGTAATTTGTCGTGGGCGAAACGCCAGCGTCCCTGGTCGATCTCCAGAATGCCGACCTCCGCACAGGCGTAAAGCCAGCGATCCAGGTCGAGCGGCGCAGGCGCGGCGCAGCAGGTGCGCGCTACTTCGTCGGTCGCGTCGGGCCACAACAGCGCCGCCAGTCGTTCGCGGCTGTGCGATCGATGGGTGGTCGCCAGGTATGCCAGTAAAGCGATCGCTTTTTTGACCGCGATGTCGAAGCGCCCGCCCTCGTAGCTGATGCTGGGCTTGCCGAACAATCGGAGCTGCAAAGCCGTCATGATGCGATCCTCGTCGAATGATGTCGGAGCGGTGCGGTAGTGGTGCCGAATGCGTCGGACAGCATAAATTATATAGTTGATGCGGAGTGTTTTTGCAACTGCCTCGGACTACTCAGCCCTCTCCCTGATGAACTACTAACTGGCGATTCCAAACTCGATCGAGAACGGTCCGATCACCCCTTTGGCGTCGCGCGCTGCGACCGCCACCCCCACGAACCGCGACGCGACGAATCCTTCCCAGGTGACGCTGTTCTCGACCGTCTCAAAGGTCGCGGTGTACTCGATCGCGCCGGGCGCCCGCAGTGCGATCACGTAACCCGCCGCGTCGGGTGTGCGCTCCCAGACCAGCGTGCGCAAGCCCCCCCCCGCCTCGCGCAGGCTGATACTGCGCGGCGCGCGCGGTCCATCCGCCAGCGCGTTGAGGACAGTGGCGATCGTCTGGGTGGCGCGCACGTAATACGCCGGATCAATGTCCTCGATCAGGTCGCGGGCGGTGTGATGACGATCGGTCTCTTCGTTGACCTCGATGAAGCGCACCGCCGGATAGCCCGCCTCGCTGAACGAGAGATGATCGCTGTAGCGCCCTTCGCGGTCACCTGTCAACTCGACCACGATCTCCAGTGGCGCGCCGCTGCGTTCCGCGATCAGCGCCAGCGAACGTGCCAACTGACGCGAGTACGACTCGTTCGGCTCGACTGAAAACAGGCGAATCTGCTTGTCGTTGATCGCACCGTCGGCGCTGTCGGCGCTGCCGATGATGTCCATATTGATCATGGCGCTCAGGGCGATGTTCTGCCCGATCAGGTAATCGGTGACAAAGGCGCTGCTGCCCTTGCGCTGAATCTCTTCCGCCGAAAATGCCACGAACATGATGGTCGCGCGGTGCCGTTTCTGACTCAGCACGCGCGCCATTTCGATCAACGCGCCGACCCCGCTGGCGTTGTCGTTGGCGCCAGGCGCGTCGATGCTCGCGTCCTCGAAATCCAGACTGATGCTGTCGTAGTGTGCGCCGACCAGCACCACACCGCCGCCGGTCTCGTATCCCTGCAGGACGCCGATGATATTTTGCGCGGTCGATCGGCTGCCTGCGAATTCGACCGGAAAGTCGTGGGTGAACACCGAAAAGGCGCTCTGAAACGACGAGGCGCGGATGGCATTGAATTCCGCCTGAATGTAGCGCGCCGCCGCGCCGATACCCTCGTTGGGGCTGGTGTAAGACGAATTGATGTGGCGCGTGCGCATCCGCGTCAGCGCGTCCACATGCAGATAGAGCCGATCGGGGACGATCTGGCTGAGCAGGCTGGTGAGCGCGACATCCGGCTGTGCTGGCACGAAGGCGAGCTGGGTCGCCTGGGACGGGTACTCGTCAGGCGCCAGGGTCGCGTAGCCGATCGTGGGCGGCGGGGTCGAGGTCGCGCGCGGCACCAGCGACGGCGGCGGCGGGTTGTCGGTCAGGTTGCACCCGACACACAGGCACAAGACGCACAGCAGGACGAGGGTCAGACGATTTTTGATCACCAGCACAGGCACACCGCGATCCGATTCGGTCGGACAAACGGCGCGATTGTAGCACACGCGCGTGCATCCGGCGGTGAGACGGTGCGCAAACGGCGTTTTAACGTGCGCTGGCGCGTTGCTTGCGCTACAATATGGACTTGTCTTGTCCCCGCCAGCACTGTTAAGGAGCGGATTGTATGCCTGGATGGACGACATTCGACGCATTTCTCGCCGATGTCACGCAAGCCGCCGACGATGCTGCCCGCCGCCGTCTGGTGGACGCCCTCTTGAAAGAACGCCCATCGTTCCCCTGGATCGAAGGGACGGTCGTCACCTTCGTCTATCGGGGTAGCGCCGACTCGGTCGCGCTCAACCTCGACACCATTCCCAGTGACCCGCCTTTTATGCCGATGGAGCGCCTCGCCGGAACCGACCTGTGGACGCTGCGCTACCCGTTTGAGAGCGATGACCTGCTCGATTACCTGATCGCGGTCGATGACCCCGGCACGCCGCTGGCACACGAGAGCGATATCGCAGGACGAGTCAGCAAGCACTGGCGCCCCGACCCGCTCAATCCACTGTATGTCGAGGCGGGCGAAACGCGCGTCTCGGTGCTGCGAATGCCTGGCGCCCGTCCGTTCATCGACTGGACGACCTTGAAAGCGGTACAGCGCGGCGCCATCAGCGAACATCGCCTGACCAGCAGCAATATTGCCTTTGCCGATCGCAAGGTGTGGATGTATGCGCCTCCTGGGTTCGACCCCACCGCACCGCTGCCGCTGCTGATTTTGCAGGATGGACAGTGGGCGGTCGGACCGCTGCAGGTCCCGGCGATCGCCGACGCGCTGATCAAGCATCGGCGCATGAAGCCGACCCTGATCGTCATGATCCAGAGCGCGACCAACTCCACCGAGCGTGAACGCGAATACATCCAGGCAGATCGCTATTACAACTTTCTCATTTCCGAGCTGCTGCCGTTCGTGCAGACGCAGTACAACGTCGATATGACGCAGGTCGGCATCGGCGGAGTCGCGGTCGGCGCGGTCGCGGCGGCGGCGGCGGCGCTGTCCAACCCGGTCGTGTTCTCGCGGCTGCTGCTCATTTCACCGCCGCTCGGCGGCAAGGGCAGCTATCAGGAGGTGCTGCGCGGCATCGTCAGGAATTTCACGGGCGCAGCCAAGCTGCCGTCGCGCGTCTTTCAGTCGGTCGGACGCTACGAGACACGCGCGCGCTTCATCAAACCCGCGCAGTCGATCCGCTCGATCCTGGAGGACACAGGCGGAGTCGCCTACCGTTATGTCGAGGTCGGCAGCGGACACGGACTGGTCGGCTTTCGCGGCATACTGCCAGAGGCGTTGACGTGGGGCTTTCCCGGCGGCGCCTGACGTTCGGCGCACTGGGGCTGATCCTGATCGCAGCACTGGCGATCTGGCTCGCTGTCGATCAGACGCCACTATGGACAGCGGCACACGCGGGCTGGTTTCCACCGGGACAGGTGGGGGCGTGTGCGGCGGTCGCCTCGCTGCGGACGATCGGCGCGGCGCGGGCGAAACCGCAGCCGCTGACGTCAGAGATGGTCGATGCGGCTGCCAGTGCGCTGGCGACCCTGAGCGATCGCGGCTTTATGCCGACAGGCGATCCGATCGCGGTCACGGGCATGTTTCCAGGCTCGCCCGATGCACAACGGCAGGCGTGGTTGTTCATCGGCATCGGAACGACCACGCCTGTGATGTCGATACGCCCGGTCGGGTTGGTCTATATCGATGGCATCGACTGGACGACCCTCGACGCAGTGGTCGGGCTGGACGATCCAGCGGCGCGCTGTGATTTCAATCTGCGTCGGGCGCTGCGCACGACCCTGCTGGCGCCGCCGACGCTGCTGCTGGGCATCACTTTCGGAATCGGCATCCTGGTTGGCGCGATGTTGTTCATTGGACGAGCTCGCCGTACAAGACAAGTCAGTACGATGAAAGGACATACCCCTCTATGATCTCCAACCTCTTTTATGGCGAACGGGTGCGGCTGACCGCACTGCGCCACGATGACGCGCATACCTTTGCCGACTGGTACGAAGACGGGACATTTTCACGCTTGTTCGACGGCGCGCCCGCGTTACCCAAGTCCGATCGGGACATGGAAAAATGGATCGAGGATGCGACGCGCGAACGGGGACGTTACGCCTTTGCGCTGCGCCTGCACTACAGCGACGAGCTGATCGGCGTGATCGAGCTGGACAACGTGTATTTTGCCAACGGCACCGGGTCGATCGCCATCGGCATCGGCGATGCGTCGCATCGCGGTAAAGGTTATGGCGCCGAAGCGGTGGCGCTGCTGCTCAAGTTCGCCTTTTGGGAATTGAATCTGCACCGCGTCGGCTTGACGGTGTTCAGCTACAACGACCCGGCGATCGCGCTGTACGAAAAGCTGGGCTTCAAGCGTGAAGGCGTGATGCGCGAGATGATCCAGCGCGACGGACAGCACTATGACATGCTGTTGTACGGGCTGCTCAAGAGCGAATGGCAGAGCGGGACGTAAACGCTGGCATCGCGTCGGCGAACACGGACGCATTGTTTTGCGTCCCTGCGCGCCGACGGTCGCAGTGTTTGGCACGCCAAACCCGTTTGCATCGATCCTAGGTCGTCTCCAGCAGCCGGGCATATCTCGCTGGCATCCGCTGGTGCAGCAGCGGGAACAATCCGCGCCAGCGCGCGAACAACTCCGGGTCGAGCTCGGCGGTGATCACCTCGGTGCTGTCGCGCCCTGCCTCCGCCATCATCTGTCCCATCGGGTTACAGATGAAGCTGCCGCCGTAGAACGACTGTCCCTGCTCGACGCCGACGCGGTTCGCCGCCGCCACGTACAAACCGTTGGCGATGGCGTGGGCGCGCATCATGATCTGCCAGGCATCCTGGGTGTCGATGTCTGGCGCTGACGGTTCGCTGCCGATCGCGGTCGGGTAAAAGACGAATTCCGCGCCATTCATGGCGTAGATGCGCGCCAGTTCGGGAAACCACTGGTCGTAGCAGGTGGGTGCCGCCACCGAGAGATCGCCGATCCGATGCACCGGATAGCTGTCGCCGCCCTGAAAGAAGTGATCCTCGTGATAGCCTTCCCCCGACGGAATATGTACCTTGCGAGTCACCCCGCCGATCACCCCATCAGGACGGTGCAGTACCGCCGTGTCGTAGATGCGCTCGACGCCGCTGTACTCGTCGAGGGTGCGCTCGACGATGCTGCTGATGATCGAGACACCGTGCGTCCGCGCCAGCGCGCCAAAGACGCGATCGCTGTCGCCGCCGAGGGCGGGCTCCGCCCACACCAGCCCGGCAGGGTCGGTCGTGATCGGAAAATAAGGCGAGAGCGACAATTCCGGGACGCACACCAGCGCCGCGCCCCGCCCCGCTGCCTCCGCGACCAGCCCGCGCACCACTTCGATCATCGCCTCACGCGATCCTGCCCAGGCATACTGGACGACCGCCACTGTCATGCGTTCCATGCGCTAACCCTCTCGATTTTAACCCGCCTGTGTCCCGGTAATGATAACGCGGTACAGGCGCCTGTCGAGGGCATTACGGCTGGGCATCGCCAGACTGACCGAAATTCGCTGCCAGCAGCGAAAAGTCGTTGATATTCACGTTGTCGTCACCGCTGAAATCGGCACGGGCATCGTAATCGGTCACCCCTTCCACCTTGCCAAAGCTGGCAGCCAGGATCGAAAAGTCGGTGATGTTGACCACGTTGTCGTTGTTGGCGTCGCCCTGGCGCATGAGGCCCATAGCGAGGGCATTGTTGCCCGCCCCCATCGTGACGATAGTCAGCTCCGCGAGCGTCTGCGCTCCCTTGATCCAGACTGAATAATTGTCCGGCACCAGCGCGCCATAGGTGAAGACTGCGCTGGTATTGGTGGTCACGGTCTGATCGACGACCGCCACGCCGCCCGAATTGACGACGCGCAGACGGTGCGGCAGGCTCCACAGCGCGTTAGGCGCCGCGCCGCGCCCTTGCAGCGTGACGCTGCCGACGATCGAGGCGCCCGGCTCTGTGAATCCGGCGTCGATGCTGGTCGTATTGACGCTGACGACGAAATTGTCGGTGCAGCCGCGCCGCGCTCCGATCGGGTTGATGTCGCTGTCGTTCGTGTCGGTCGTGGCGTCTTTCAGGGTGATCGTCTCGCTGGCGAGGACGACCACGCACAGATAATACGTCCCCGCTTCCGGCGCGGTCACGATGAAGAATCCGCCGGCGTCGGTGATCGCGGACGAGACGGTATAGTCGATGAAGGCGTCCACGCGCAGATTGACGCGCCGCCCCGCCAGACCCGGCTCTAGAACGGGAGACCCCTGGATTCCGCTCTCGTTGGTGTCCCACCAGACATAATTGCCGATCGTGACCGGATCGGCGGTGATGATGCCCGCATCGACGATGGTGGTCGAGATCACGTTCGACGCCAGCGTGAAAACGTCGGTGAAGCCGCTGTCCGCGCCGCTCGGATTGATGTCGCTGTCTTTGGTGTCGTCGCCGCTCGCCTGATTCTTGGGGCTGAAATCGTCGGCGCTCGACGGCTTCAGCACGCGCACGCGATAGCTGCCCGGCACGGGTGCCACGACGCTATACGCACCATTGCTGTCGGTGATGTCTTCATACAACAGGGAGTTTTTGGCTTCGTTCCAGAGCTGTACCGTGACGCCCGCGATCCCCGGCTCGCCCACGTCCTGGCTTCCGTCGCCGTCGAGGTCGTCCCAGACGAAATTACCGATATTGATCGGCGTCGGGGTGCGCGTCGGCGTCGGGGTGCGGAATTTGATGATCCCGGCGTCGATGCTGGTGGTCGAGATCACGTTGCTGGCGATGACGACGATATCGGTGAAGCTGACGTCGCCGCCGCCGACGTTGATGTCGCTGTCGAGCAAGTCATCGCCGCCCGCCTGATTCTTGGGCGAAAACTGGTCGCTGGCGCTCGGCAGCACCACGCGCACGCGATAGCTGCCTGGACCAGACGACTGTAAGCTGTACACGCCGCTGCCATTGGTCACGGTCGAGTCGAGCAGGCTGTTCTTGGCATCGTTCCAGAGCTGTACGCTCACACCCGACAAGCCGGGCTCGCCGGCGTCCTGGCGTCCGTCGCCGTCGAGGTCGTCCCAGACGAAATTGCCGAAATTGACCGGGGTGGGAGTGCGCGTCGGCGTGGGGGTGCGATATTTGATGATGCCCGCGTCGATGACGGTGGTCGAGATCACGTTGCTGGCGATGACGACGATATCGGTGAAGTTGATGTCCGCGCCGCTGGGGTTGATATCGCTGTCGAGCGTATCATCCCCGCCCGCCTGATTCTTGGGCGAAAACTGGTCGCTGGCGCTCGGCAGCACCACGCGCACGCGATAGCTGCCTGGACCGGACGACTGTAAGCTGTACACGCCGCTGCCATTGGTCACGGTCGAGTCGAGCAGGCTGTTCTTGGCATCGTTCCAGAGCTGTACGGTCACGCCCGACAAGCCCGGCTCGCCCGCGTCCTGGCGCCCATCCTGATCGAGGTCGTCCCAGACGAAATTGCCGATATTGACCGGCGTGGGAGTGCGCGTCGGCGTCGCGGCACTGAATATGTCGGTCGCGCTCACCGCATCGAGAACGGATGTGCCCGCCCAGGTCGCTGAAGCGGTGGCGGTGGCGCCGACTGTGTCGGATGCGGCATCGAACCCGATGATCATCGTATCGTCCTGCGCGGCGATCAGGCGCGTCTGCGTCTGGATCAGCGCGAAAAGCGCGGCGATGGTCAGGACGAGCAGCATCAGCAGTGACAAATTGACACGACGCATAGCATTCACCTTCACTTACAACTCGTATGACACTGGCTTCATCATAAGTTCATTCCTATATACGCACAACTCCAGGGGATTGGCATCGCCAAACCCGCGCACCCGGACTGTGTGGGTGGACGACTACCCGCGCGCTCGATACAGCCTCGCCTGCGCGCATACAGCCTCCCACTGTGTCGCGTCACGCTCCCACACCTCCAGCAGGCGCGCGATCCCCTGGTCAGACTCGACCCACGCCCGCCCGTCTCCGCTGCCGTACAGCCGATCGAACATCGCCTCGCGCCACCCGAACGCCGCCGGGAACAATTCGCGCAGCGCCCGCAGCGCGATCAGCCATGCCGCCAGCGGACGAAAGGCGCGCGTGTCGGTGATATGCGCCTGCACACCGCCGCACACTTCCCCCGCGTGCTTGCCTCCCAGCGGTTGAAAGCTGTGCGCACGCCAGCGCACGCCTTGCAGTCCGTCGGCAAAGGCGGGATCGTGCGCCAGCGCGTTGAGATGCCGTGCCAGGCGATCGCCGTCGATCCCTGGCGCGCCGACGATCTCGAAGGGCAGACTCGTCCCGCGCCCCTCGCTGAGAGTCGTCCCCTCGATCAGGCAGGCGCCCGGATAGTGGCGGACGGTGCTCAGGTGCGGCATGGCTGGAGAAGTCGGCACGAAGATGCCGCCCGTCTCTTCCCAGGTCATGCCGCGCGCACAGCCGTCACAGGCAATCACGCTCAGATCGGCGGGGGTCGGGTTGTGCGTGGTGTTGAACCAGCGTGCCAGCTCCCCGATGGTCATGCCGTGCGTGACCGGGATCGGAAACCTTCCGACCAGGCTGGCAAACGCCGGATCGAGCAGGGCGCCGTCGATGCGATCCCCGATCGGATTAGGGCGATCCAGCACGATCACCGGGACGCTCGCCGCGCCCGCCCCTTCCAGGACGTGGGTGAGCGTCCAGAAGTAGGTGTAGTAACGGACGCCGATGTCCTGGATGTCGCACACCAGCACGTCGAGCCCGCGCAGCATCTCCAGTGTCGGAGTCATCGTGGCGCCATACAAACTGTGGATCGGGGCGCCGCTGATCGGATCGACCGTCGAGGCGACGTGTTCGCCGTCTCTGGCGACCGCCGCGATCCCGTGTTCCGGCGAAAAGATCGCGCCGAGCGTGCACTCGGTCGCGGCGCGAAAGGCGTCCAGCGTCGGCACCAGGTCGCGCGTGACTCCGCTCGGATTGGTGAGCAGCCCGACGCGGCGCCCGGCGATCGGGGTCGGGTCGGACAGCAGACGATCGATCCCGGTGGTTACAGCCATATTCAGCGCTCCTCTTTTTGGGCTATTGTCCCCTCATTTCCAGGCGATCGCCAATCCGGGATCGTGCGCTGTCATCAGCCGCTTCACCGGGGAGTCGGGGAGTCGGGGAAGGGGTGAGCAGGGCGACGCCTGCGTTGGCAGGGTGCGCGTTTCGCGTTATGATCGCCGCCAATGCGTGCCTATCACACGGAACGGTCGCCCATGCCCCCACTTGCCGACAAAGCAGCGCGTCTCGACGTGATGCTGAGCAGCACCACGAAAGACCTGCTGACGCACCGTGCCCAGGTCATCGCTGCGGTCAATCGTGCCCGGATGCACCATCTGGTCATGGAAGATCTCACCGCCTCGCTGCACACGCCGCTGGAGGTGTCGCTGGCGCTGGTGGAAGAAGCCGAAATTTATGTCGGCATCTTCGGACTGCGCTACGGCTATCGCCCGGACGATGCGCGCAACCCCGACGGCTTGTCGATCACCGAGCTGGAATACCGCCGCGCGGTCGCCCTGGGAATGCCGATCCTGATCTTCCTGATGGACGACGAGCACCCCGGCCCGAACCTGAGCGGCTTGACCGCGTTCGAGATGGACAAAGAGAAAGACAAATTTTTCGAGAGCGATCCGATCGGCAAGGCAAAGCTGGTGGCGCTCAAAGACGAGCTGGGACGCGCGCACACCGCCGGTATCTTCAACTCGCCGGAGGCGCTCGGCTTGCTGGTGCTGCAAGCGCTGACCGCCGACGAGACCAAAGCAGCCGCCTACGCTTATCACGCGCAACGCGCGCCCGCTTCCCCGGTCGTGCCAGCGCCGCCCGCCCCGCCCACGACGACCCTGACCGTCCCGCCTGACCTGCTCGCCAAACCAGCCTATTCCGGCATGGGCTATCACTTCGTCGGGCGGCGTGACGAACAGGACGCGCTCGACGCCTGGGCACAGCCGGACGCGACGGCGGGCGCGGTCATGGTGGTCGAGGCGATCGGCGGCATGGGCAAGTCGGCGCTGGCGTGGAAGTGGATGCAGGATCGGGCGGTGCCGACATGGGCGCGTGTGTGCGCCACGCCCTCGCCTACGTCACCCGCCGCGATCCCGAGTCGATCCAGGGGACGCTGAGCGAGCAGGTGACCGCGCTGATCGCGGCGCTGGATGCCGAGCGCCATCTGCTGGTGCTGGACGGGCTGGAACGGCTGCTGGTGGCATACCACCGCTGGGACGCCGCCCAGATGCAGGATGACAGCGTGCCGGAGGAGCGCGAACACCGCGCCTGCACCGTGCCCGACGACGCCGACGCGCTGGCGCGGCTGGCGACCGTGACGCGATCGCGCATCCTGATCACCTCGCGCCTGTTCCCCGATGCGCTCACCGAGGCGGGCGCGCCGATGCGCGGCGTGGTGGCGTTCACCCTGCACGGGCAGGAGGGCTTGCGCGGGCTGAACCCGACCGATGCGCGGACGCTGTGGCGGGCACTGGGCATCCGCTGGTCGTCCGGCGACGAGGGCGCGCTCGACAGCTTCTTCAACGGGATCGGACGGCACGGGCTGCTGCTCAAGCTGGCGGCGGGCGCGATCAAGCAGTCGCGCCGCGCGAACGGCAGTTTCGCCGCCTGGTTCGCCATCACCGAGGGCGAGATCGACTTCCAGGGGGCGGATGTGCGGGCGAAGCGGCATCACATCCTGGCGGCGGCGTTCGCCGATCTGTCGGCGGAAGCGCGCGCCCTGCTCGAACAGATCGCGGTCTTTGGGACGGCGGTCGGCTTCGAGACGCTCAACACCTTCAACCCGTTCCTGCCGCCCGCGCCGGAAGAGGTCGAGCAACCGAATGATGAACCCTACAGTTTATGGAATGCCCGTTGGAAGCTGACAGACGCTGACACCGACGACGATCGCGCGCATGGGCAAGCGGAGCCTGAACGAGAAACGCGGGCGCTCGCCGATGCGCAGGCAGCGTATGCCGCCTATCTGACCGCGCACGCCGCCTATCCGAAGTCGTCCGCCTACAAGCGCGGCGTGATGCGCTTCGAGGCGCTGCTGCACGATCTGGAGATGCGCGGGCTGATCTGGTTCGACAGCAGCGCCGACCTGTACGACCTGCACCCGGTCGTGCGCGGCTACGTCTATGGCGCGCTCTCGCCCGACGAGCGGCGCGCCCGCCACGCCCGCACCCTGGACCTGTTCGCCGCGCAGGAGCGCGCGCTCAGCAGCGACGCCGCCACGACGCTGGCGGACTTGCAGGTGCCGATCGCCATGGTGCAGGCGTTGATCGGGGCGGGGCGGCTGGACGACGCGGCGGCGCTGTACGGGCGGCGGCTGCGAACCCCGCTGCAACAGACGTTCGCCGCCTACCCCACTGCCTATGCGCTGCTGCTGCCGCTGTTCCCGGACGGGCTGGATCGCCCGCCGGCGCTGGCCGACCCGGATCAGCAGGGCGCGCGGCTGACCAACATGGCGAACGTGCTGTTTTACCTCGGTCGCAGCGACGCCGCGCGCACGCTGGAAGCAATCAGGATCGAGCTGGCGCTCGACCGCCGGAAGGACGCCAGCCTCGCGGTCGCGCTCGGCAATTATGGCGCTTCGCTGCATGAGGCGAGCCGGCTGGCGGCGGCGCTCGACGTGTTCAGCGCGCTGCGCGACCTGGCGCAGGCGGCAGTGCTGGATCGGGTCTGGAACGCACAGCGGCGGCTGCTGGCGATCGACGCCACCCTCGGACGCTGGGTGGAGGCCGACGCTGCCTACCGCGCTTTCATGACCGCCCCGCCGCCCGACCGCACCGCCTTGTGGCAGGCATCCGTAGAACGAACGTATGCCAAGTCGCTGCTGCAGCGCGGCGCGCCGCTGGAGGCGGTCGAGGCGTCGCTGGCGGCGGCTGAGGGTTACGCTGTAAAGGGGGGGAATGCTTTAGAGTCTCGCATCCTGGCATATCTGCGCGGCGAGGTCGCGCTGCGGCGCGGCGACCCGGCGGCGGCGGCGGCGCACTACAACCGCGCCATCGCGCTCGGCAATCAGTCCGGCGTGCGCTATGACGCGGCGTTCGGCGGGCTGGCGCGCGCCTCGTGGCTGCTGGCGCAGCCGCGCCCGGCGGAGGCGGCGCGGCTGCGCCAGCGCGCGCTGCGGATCGTGGACGAGGGCTGCGATGATTATTCGGCGGCGGTCGTGCTGCGCGACGACGGGCAGGCTGACGCCGCGCGCGATCGGGCGATCGCCTACTACACCTGGGCATGGGCGGACGGCGAACCGTATGTCTGGCGCTACGAACTCGACCGGGCGGCGGCGCTGCTGACCGGGATGGGCGTCCCGCTGCCCGTCCTGCCCGCCTACGACGAGTCGAAGGCGCGCTGGGATCACGACGAGGCGGTCAAGGCGTACATCGCCGCTCTCCAGGCAAAGAAACAGGACGAACTCGATTCCTAGCGACGCCTGACGATCGATCGGTGGTACTTTCCCCGGATTGTGGGCGGTCGCCACCTGCCGATCACACGGTATCATCGGCATGTAAGACAGCGTGTCCCTGTTTTGATCGACTCGTTCAGAAAGGCACCGCTCTTGACGACCAACCGCCCCAACCGCACGGCTCCCCAGTCCAGCTCGCCCGCCAATGCAGCCACGCCATCGGCACGACGCAGCCCCGACGACGGCGAGCGCCGCCGTCGTTCCCCGGTCAGTATCGGCTTGATCGTCTTTTTCGGATCGCTCTTAGGGACGCTGCTCGGCGTCGCCGCTGATTTTGGCGATGCCGCCGACACCTTCGAGCGCGTGCGCCGCCTGACCTACCCGGAACTGTGTATCGTCGGCAGCAATACCATCCTGGGCGACGGCATCGCTATGGCGGAGGACTGGGCACGTCATTTCGAGGAGACGCACAATGCGCGCGTGCGCATCGAGGGCGTGGGGTCGGTGCGCGGCGTCGAGACGGCGATCGCCGGCGGCTGCGTGCATGTGCTGGCGATGAGCGAGCCGATGACCGACGCGCAGTACGTCGGGCTGACCAGCAACGGCGTCGAGCTGACCTGTGCCGCCGAGATCGGCTACGACGTGATCGCCTTTGTCACACACAGCACCAACGCGCTCGCCGCCGTCAACGCGCGCAGCTTGCGCGGCATCCTGGTGGGCGCGACTCGCAACTGGGACGATGTCGGCGGAATCGATCAGCCGATCCGCATCCTGGCGCGCCCTGGCAGCGGCACCACCGACTTTGTGCTGCAAGGGGTGGCGCGCTACAGCGACCCGAACCTGTTCGACGATCAGTATTTCCCGCCCAACAGCAATTACAGCGCCTGCGGATCGAACAATGCCTGTCTCGATCAGGCGCTCGCCATACCGGGGTCGCTGTACTGGGTCAGCACGGCGTGGATGCGCACGCAGCCCGCCGAATACATCCGCGTGCTGCCGGTGCTGCGCGGCGATGAAGCGGCGATCGATCCGCTGCGCGGCGATGTCGATCTCAACGACTACTACAGCCCGATGATCCGTCCGCTCTATTTCTATATCCTGGGCGGGTCGCGCATCAACGATGAGACGATGGCGCTGGCAAAGGAATTCCTGACCTACACGCGCAGCGTCGCGGGTCAGCAAATCCTGGAAGAGTATCATTTTTACACCTTCTTCCAGCCGCCGCGCGATGTCCCGGTCAGGCTGCCGCCGGGGTACGAGGCAGACGCGACCGGGCTGCGTCCGGTGTGCGTGGGCTGAGGCGCTAGATCGCCGCGCGCACGATCTGCACCAGCTCGTGCGCGCGATGGCGGAAGGTGTGCTGTGCCAGCACCCGCGCCCGTGCCGCTGCCCCGATCGCGCGCCGTTCGGCGTCGTGCGCCAGCAGCCAGCGCAGCCGCTCGATGCCTTCATCGCGCTCCGCGATCAGGATCAGTTCGCGCCCCGGCTCGAACCAGGTCTCGATCCCCAGGTACGGCGTCGCCAGGATGGTGCAGCCCATGCTCGCCAGCTCGAACGGGCGCGACGACGACGACGCGAACGTCCCGGCGTGCGCCCGCCGCGTGATGCACAGATTGACCTTGCTGCGGCAGGCATATTCGCGCAGCTTGCTGAAGCTGAGATAGGGCAGCGCTTCGGCGCGACCGCGATCGCCCAGGCGCGTCCCGCGCACCGCGAAACGGGCGTCGGGCAGCGCATGTGACGCATCGCGGATCATGGCGTCGATCCATTCGGCGCGGTATTCGCGTCCGTGTCCGTAGAAAAAGGCATCGACATCCTGAGCGGGCACGTCCACCGGGGCGAATACGTCCGGGTCGGCGCCGTAGTACAGCACATGCACGGCGCGCGCGCCCAGGCGGGTCAGCTCGGCGGCGCCGCCCGCGCTGTTGCTGATGAAGGCGCTGTACTCGCTCAGGTCGGCACCCTGATAGATACGAAAGCCGGTGTCAAAGCCGCCCATCGACGGCAGGCTGGCGGGGACATCGCCGTCGTAGTAGAAGATCGGCTTGCCATGACGGGCGATCAGGTCGCCCGCGACCCCGGTCAGATGATTGAGCGGCGCGGTCAGCACGATCACCGCGTCGATATCCGGCTCACGGGTGAGCAGCCTATCGAGGTGATCGCGCCACAGCGGGGCGATCAGACGTTGCGCGGTCGCGCGCACCAGTCGGTCACCGATCGACTCGTCGCCGCGCCGCTCGACCGGGGCGGACGCCCGTCCGCTGGTCAATTGCGTGACTCGTCCGAGGGTGTCGCGCGCCATTTTGAACAGATCGCCGTAACGCTTTGCCGGGTTCGCCGCCGCGCGCCACCACAGCGACTCGATCGGCGCGCCCTGGTACGGCGCGGCGATCACCTCGACGCCGATCTCGTACAATCCTTTGAGCAATTGCCACCATGCCGGGGTCGCGCTGAAGGGCTGGGTCAGGTCGAGCGACGAGACGACAAAGAGCAGTTTCACGGCGAATCCGTTTCGGTGGAGGGGCACAGCGCGCCATACCCCTGACGACAGCACCGGGCTATTGTCCGCCTATTCCAGGATGGTTTCAACCGCCAGCGCGGTGTAATAAAAAGCAAGGCGTCCGGCGTGCTGTTTGAGGATGACGCCGATCGCCAGCGCGTCCTCGCGGGTGTCGGCGTGCACGGCGATCACCGCGTGACCCGCTTCAAGCTCGGCGTGATGTTCCTTGAGCGTTTGCCCTTCCCCGTCGAGCAAATTCTGGAAAAAGCGCAGCGTGACGCCAAAGGCGCCGTGATTTTCGCCGTTGAGGTCGAGATTGTCGGCAGCTTGCTTGCCCTGCATCACCTCGATATGAGACTGATCGGCGCCAGCCGCTTTCAGGTCCTGGACGGCGGCATCGACGGCGCGCATGTCCGGCAGCACCGCAATCACTTTGTTGTCGGGATAGGTGAAGAAGCTCGGTTTGTCCTGAGTCATGGTCGATCGCTCCGCTGATCTACGTTGCCTCAGATCGTACCCGCATTGACTGGACGCGGTATGGCACGCCTGACCCGTCTCACCCTGTCCGACTCGCCTAATCGATGTAGCCCAGCGCGCGCAGGTGTTCGGTGACCTCGGCGCTCATATCCTGTTCGGCGGGGACGCGATCGCCCACGCCGGACTGATCCGCCGCGAATGCCTCGACCTGACGCAGCAGTGCTTCAGCCTCGGCGGGGTGCGTCGCGGTCAGATCGTGCAGCTCCGCTGGATCACGTCCGATGTCGTACAAGCCCGCGATCTGTCCCGCCTCCGCGATCAGCTTGCGATCGCCGGCGTAGACCGCCCGCCGCACCAGCCGCAGCCGCATCCGCTCGATCGTGTGCGGATTGCGATGTTCCAGCACATGCAGAAATGTAGACGGCGGATAGGCTTCGCTGTACGCCAGTCCGCGACCGCCGTCGGCGCCGGGCCGCGCGCCAGCCAGCAGCGGCGCCAGCGACAAGCCGCGTATGTCGGCGTTGGGGTCGTCGGACGCCAGTGGAGTCTCGACCCCTGCCAGATCGATCAGGGTGTGGAACAGACGCCGCGTCGAGACGTTGGCGCTCACGCGCTGCCCTTCGCCCGCGCCGCTGGTCACGCCGGGGACATGCAGCGCCATCGGCACATGCACCAGCTCGCGGTAGACGCCGAACCCGTGCCCCATGATCGCGTGTTCGCCATGCGACTCGCCGTGATCTGCCAGCACCACGATCACCGTGTCGTCAAAAGCGCCGCGCGCACGCAGGTGCGTCAGCAGCCGGTCGAGCTGGGCATCCTGATACGCGATCTCGGCGTCGTAAAACCCGGTCAGCGTCCGCGATTCCAGCTCGCTGAACGGACGATCAGGCGGACTCGCCCAGCCCGCACCGTCGGCGTTGAAGCGGCGCATGAAGGCGAATGCCTCTTTGTCGCCCCTGATCTCCGGCGCGAAGCGATCGACCAGATCGCGCGGCGGATGATAAGGGAGGTGCGCGCCCATCAGGTTGACAAAGGCGAACAGCGGACGCTCGGCACCGCCGGCGGCATGATCGTCCCAGTAACGGATCAGGTCGTCGATCGAGAGGGCAGTGCTGCCCTTAAAATTGATGTACTTCGACCAGATCGGGGTCAGCAGCGGTGTGAGCGCCATCCGAAAGAGCGCGTCCGACCGGGCGAACATGTTGCCCATGCGCCGCGCGTGCGGACGAAACCAGCCTGTGAAATTCCGTCGCAGCGCCGACTTGTGATGATCATAGGGACGATAGGGGACGGCAGTGGCGTAATTGAAAAAACGGTCGAACCCGCGCTGGAGTCCGTGATCGATCGCGCCGACCAGGGCGTTGTTGCAAAAGGCGACGGTCTCATAGCCGCCCACCTGTAGAATTTCTGCCAGGGTCGGGTGCATCGGGTCGAGCAGTCCGTTCGCCTGGATCAGGCGATGTCCGCCGGGGTACAAGCCCGTGAACAGTGACCCGTGCGCCGGGATCGTCCACTGCGCGGGCGCGACCGCCCGATCGAAGCGCGCGGCGCGCCCGGCAAAGGCGTCAAAGCCCGGAGAGGTCTCGTGCGGGGCGCCGTAGATCGACAGGCGGTCGCGGCGCAGCGTGTCCAGCACGACGAGCAGGATATTGGGTTGGCGTGCGGGCATGGGGCGCCGTTTTCATATAATCAGGACGGATGGATCAGGACGGATGGATCGGGACGGAATAGCAACGGCGGGTATTGTATCACGCGCACTCAGTGTTTCAATATCCTCTACGGATCGTCTGACGCTGAAGCGTCACGCTGCGCCAGGTCTGCACTTTCAATGCAGAACGTTTCAATATCCTCTACGGATCGTCTGACGCTGAAGCTCGGCGCGGATGTCGTGGGTAGCGACGTAGAGGTCGTGTTTCAATATCCTCTACGGATCGTCTGACGCTGAAGCTCGTGATCTTGCGAATCCCGCCGCCATATCGCACCAGGTTTCAATATCCTCTACGGATCGTCTGACGCTGAAGCTCAAGTTAGTCCGGGAACTACACAGCAGGTACCGTGGTTTCAATATCCTCTACGGATCGTCTGACGCTGAAGCAGCAGGTTTGGCACCTGCTCGCTCATCGATATAAAGGTTTCAATATCCTCTACGGATCGTCTGACGCTGAAGCGTGCGTCGGTCTCGCGCAGCGCGTGCGCGGTTACGAGTGTTTCAATATCCTCTACGGATCGTCTGACGCTGAAGCGCGCAACCGGGCTTTCGGCGTGCTGAGGGCGGGTTTTCGTTTCAATATCCTCTACGGATCGTCTGA
>Ga0105048_10000991_pt1 | contig 45682 bp, 37 predicted proteins | sample MAT05_FD_78382 | JGI IMG/M metagenome (GOLD analysis project Ga0105048, IMG submission 78382) | Freshwater microbial communities from Lake Fryxell liftoff mats and glacier meltwater in Antarctica - MAT-05 | ecosystem: Environmental > Aquatic > Freshwater > Ice > Liftoff microbial mat | place...
AATCTACCCCGACGGCTGCGGACCGGCCACGTTGGCGCAGGCAAGTCCACGGTGGGGTCGCAGAGCTCGCCGTGGCGACTGCCTCCCGAGCCGTCTAACGTTGGCTTCTGCAGCGGGCGGTCAAATCAAATGCGAGCGTAGCGAGCCTCCCTATCGCCCGTCTGCAGCAAGCATCGTTATGTGGTGGGGCCACGAGCCGCGATCCATTGCTTGAAAGAGCGTTGACTTTCGCCGGAGCGCGCTCCGCTAAGCAGGTTCTCGACGCTGATATCCTCGTCGAGCTCTGGCCAGTGAATACCTTCGCCGCGGCCAATGAGACGCCAATTCGTGCGCTCCTCATGAGTGCCGTGCGCGAGACGTGGGTACCACACGAGCGGCACGGCAATGCTACGTCCGTCAGCCAGATCCACCGTGAGGGTATCGGCGGTGATGTGAACCTGCTGGGCGAACGCGGGCCAGTGGTCAATCGGCGAAGTAGTCATCCCAGCTCCTCTGCAAGTCGGCCTCATGTTCCTGCACCATCATGATGATACGTGCCAGCTCGCCACGCGGAAAGCCGCCACTCTCTTGCAGTCGGACAGGATTGAGCCAGACTTTGGCCCGTTGAGCATCCCGCTCGACATGGACGTGCGCCGGTTCGGCGCGGTCACCAGCGTAGAAGAAGAATCGGTAGGGTCCGACACGGAGGACAGTAGGCATTGCTCAATCTTTCTCACGTCGGTCGCTACGGCAAACGGACCTGTCAGGGACCACATAACGAGTGTTCAACCGCATAGGATCACTGCGTAGCGCCCGCTAACACAGCGCGTCTACGCAGTCTATCCAGAAGGTGCAGCGGACGCCACGATCCGGCAACCGCCCACGTGGCAATAACATCCACGGTTCTCGCACGTCTCGCCCCACCTCGATAGGCTGCGCGCAGCGTCGAATAATGTCGGCGCGAGCCGAGCGGCGCGCGGAAAGCCCCAAGCCACTCAAGCGGCCCAAAATCACCGCGCAAGATGGCCCACCTTTCACGTCGCAGCCGCCTGCATGTTGTGCGGTGACGGAGACGGTCAGCACACGCAGCGTTCACGAAAGCCTATCGCCGCTTCCCGCAGGTACGTTGGTCGACCGGCACTCCGTTGCGTTCACATTCGCACGAGCCACCCACGCCGCCGCACGACCCTTTCAATCGACGGCCGGTGATCACCACACCAATGGCCATCGCCGCCATAACGAGGGCGATCGCGACGACGGTGAGCAGGAAGATTTGCATCAATGCACCTCCGATGAGCGAGCAGCAAACGGCACGCGGTCCACAATCGACGAGAATCCGCTGGTCATGCGTTCCAGCACTTGTCCATCGGGGCCGGCGACCAATAACAGTACATCCAACCCGTTTGCCTGCGCGAGGGTCCAGGCCATTTCAGGACCGACCACCAGCAGTGCCGTCGCCCACGCGTCTGCCATGGCGCAACGTTCGTGCAACACTGACACGGCGAGCAGGCGATGAGTGACCGGGCGACCGCTGTGCGGATCAATCGTGTGCACGTACCGCACGCCGTCTATGGTGACCGCGTTGCGGTAGTTGCCTGAGGTGGAGAGCGCTTTGTCCGTGAGCATCACCGCAAGCCGAACACGTCGACCGATTGTATCGGGCTCCTCAATGCCAACGCGAAACGGACGCCCCCCCCCGTTGCGGCCACGCGCGCGCACCTCGCCTCCCAACTCGACGAAATGGTCGGGGACACCCACGGCGGTTAACAACGCGGAGATCCGGTCCACGGAGTACCCGGGCGCAATACCGTTCAGGTCTATCTCGAGCCCGGCTCGCTGCTTCGTGATCGTGCGGCCGTCAATCTGCAGGGCGCCCCACCCGACGCGTCCACGCAATGCCGCGAGCTCCGTAGGCGTGGGTACGCGCTCCAGCGTCCCAGCCGGGCCGAATCCCCACGCTCGAGCCAGTGGACCTACCGTGACATCGAACGCTCCATCTGAGGCTTGCGAGACTACGGCCGCCTCGGCCAGGACATCAGCCAACGGTGCCGACACCGTGACGGGCACGCGAAGCGCGCCACGATTGAGACGTGAGATCTCAGACGTCGAGTCGTAGGTCGACATGCTATGGTCGATCTCTTGCAATACACTATCAACCGCATGCTGCAGCGCGATGCGCCGAGGTCGGGAGACGGCCTTCCCAAGGACCACACTGTATGTGCTACCCTGCGCGAAGCCGCTGAACCGTGTGTCCGCGGCCGGTACGACAGCAACTCGAGTACGGTAGGCGTAAACAGACCCGGCAAGCAACGCAAACAGCACGACCCACCAGCGACGAGAGGCCCCGCCAAGACTGAATGTTGCTCGTGGCGCGGCCATCGCGGCGCGTGCTACCCGAAGTCGTCAAACGCGATGTTCTCGCGCTCAACACCAAGATTCTCCAACATGCCCATGCACGCCTTGAGCATCATCGGCGGACCACACAGATAGTACTCAATGTCTTCAGGCGCCGGATGCTTGAGGAGATAGTCGTTGAGCAGCACGTTGTGGATGAACCCGGTGGCGCCATTCCAGTGGTCCTCGGGCTTCGGTTCTGAGAGCGCCAGATGCCACTGAAAATTGGGATGGTCGCGCTGGATGCCATTGAAGTCGTCGACGTAGAACGCTTCGCGCATGGAGCGCGCGCCATACCAGAACGTGACACGTCGCTCGGTTTCCAGACGGTTGAACTGGTCGAAGATGTGCGAACGCATGGGCGCCATGCCGGCACCACCGCCAATAAAGCACATCTCGTTGCGCGTCGGTTTGGCAAAGAACTCGCCGTACGGTCCGGAAATGGTGACCTCATCGCCCGGCTGGAGCCCGAAGATGTATGACGACATGATCCCTGGGGGCAGGCCCGTCGTACGCGGCGGCGGCGTGGCCACACGCACGTTGAGCATGATGATGTCGCTTTCCACCGGGAAATTGGCCATCGAGTACGCGCGCTGGACGGATTCGGTCGTGGTCGACGTCAGGTCCCACAGCTTGAGCGCGTCCCAGTCGTCCCGGTACTCTGCACCAATGTCGAAATTCTTATAATGCACGGTGTGCGGCGGGCACTCGATCTGGATGTACCCTCCTGCGCGAAACGGCACGACTTCGCCCAGTGGCAGCTCAAGCACCAGTTCCTTGATAAACGTTGCCACATTGAGGTTGGAGCGTACTGTACAGCGCCATTGCCGAACGCCAAAGATCGAGTCTTCCAGGTGGATCTTCATGTCCTGTTTGACTTTCACCTGACAGGACAACCGCACGCCGGCGCGCGCTTCTCCACGCGTGACATGACTGGTTTCGGTTGGGAGCAACGAACCCCCACCGGCAGTCACCTCGACTTTGCACACTCCGCACGATCCCTTCCCGCCACACGCCGAAGGAATGAAGATCTTCTGCTCGGCCAGCGTGCTGAGCAGCGTGCCGCCGGACATCACCTGTATCGACTTGGAGGGATCATCGTTGACGGTGATCGTCACCGTGCCACTCGACACCAGTCGCGCGCGCGCGATCATCAGCACGGCCACCATCAGCAATACCAGCGTCAGAAATGTCGAAACGCCAATTACAATGGTCAGCATGTCGTCTCCTTCATAGCTGGATGCCGGCGAAGGCCATAAAGCAGATGGCCAGAAGACCGGTGACCATGAACGTCAGCCCCAATCCGCGCAGGGCGGCCGGTGGGTTGGAGTAGCGAAGCTTCTCCCGGACTGACGCCAGCGCCACGATCGCGAGCAACCACCCGATGCCAGAGCCGAATCCGTATACCGTGCTTTCGGCCAACGAGTAGTCGCGCTGATCCATGAACAGGCTCCCGCCAAGGATCGCACAGTTCACCGCAATCAGAGGAAGAAAGACGCCAAGCGCGCCATAGAGCGCAGGTGCAAAGCGCTCGATCGCCATCTCGACGATCTGTGTCAGTGCGGCAATCGTGCCGATGAAGCTCAGGAACACCAGAAACGACAAGTCCACGCGGGCGAGCGACGGATGCAGCCAGGCCAGGGCGCCGTCTCTCAGCACGGTGTGCAGTAACAGATTGTTGAGCGGCACCGTGATGCCCAGCACGAACGTCACCGCGAGTCCCAATCCGATTGCGGTACTGACGCGCTTGGAAACCGCGAGAAACGAGCACATGCCGAGAAAGAACGACAACGCCATATTCTCGACGAAGATGCTCTTGGCCAGCAAGCTGAGATAGTGACTGCTCATCGTGTCACGCTCCTAGGCGGCCCGTTGACGTGGAGCAGGCGCGGCACTTGCCCCGCGCGCTGACGCCAGCTCGAGATCGTGCTCCAGCGATTCGATGTGGACCGTCAGCTCGCGCTCGCGCTGCGCTGGCTTCCAGGTTCGAAGCGCCCAGATCATGCCGCCAATGAGGAAGAATGCCGCCGGCGACAGCACCATCAGTCCATTGGGAACGTACCAGCCACCGTCTGTGACCAGTGGTAAGATGCGCACACCGAACAGACGTCCCGCGCCAAGCAGCTCTCGAATGACGGCGACCAACAGCAACACGAGACTGTACCCTGCACCGTTTCCGATCGCGTCAAAGAAGCTGGCTTTGGGGCCGTTCTGCATCGCGAATGCTTCCGCGCGGCCCATCAAGATGCAGTTGGTGATGATCAGCCCAATGAACACCGACAGCTGCTTGGACACCGTGAAGGCATACGCTTTGAGGAGTTGATCACAGACGATCACCAGGGATGAGATGATTGTCAGCTGGACGATGATGCGAATGCTGGAGGGAACCCAGTTGCGGATAAGACTGATAGAGACGTTGCTTGCGATCAGCACGCCCGTCACAGCAAGGCACATCACGAGCGACGGTTGCAGCTGCGTGGTGACGGCAAGCGCGGAGCAGATCCCGAGCACCTGGCGCGCTATCGGGTTCTCGTCAATCAGCGGATCCAGCATCATCGAGGAATACGTTGACCGTGCCATCAGGATGCCTTCGTTGAATGTGAGAGGCGGAATCGATCGAGAAACGGCCCAAACCCGTTTACCCCAAGCCAGAACGACAACGTGGATGACACACCGCGCGACGTAATCGTCGCGCCGGATAATCCATCCATACGATACGGGTCGGACTCCGCCGTGCCGGCCGCCCCTTTGATGACCCGGATGCGGAGCGCGCCCGTATCGTCAAACGCCTTACGACCCTTCCAGCGCTCCTGCCATCGTGGGTTCTCGATTTCGCCACCGAGTCCCGGCGTTTCCCCGTGTTCGTAGAACGTGATCCCCGCGATGGTCCGCGCATCGGCATTGAGTGCAATATAGCCGTACATCGTAGACCATAATCCGTACCCTTGAATGGGCAGGATCACCGACTTGATCTCCTCGCTACCCTCGCTGGCGCGTAGTTCGTACACGACGGCGAATCGAGGCAGTCGGAAGACCCTGGCGTCGTTTGCAGGAGCGGCTGTACTGCGCGCCGGGTCACGCGACGCCTGACGTTGATCGTAGCTACTCGCATCCATGCTGTCGACGTAGGCGCCGCTCTTGAGATCAACGACACGCGCCTTGATCCGACTGCTGAAGCGACGAAGCACCTCAGGTCGCGCCAGTTCCTCGTCAGGTGCGACGAGGCCGGCGACACCAAGCACCTTACTCAATCGATCGACGCGCTGATTTTCCTCCTGCGCGGGCCGCAGCCAGACAGCGGCGCCAGCGATCGGAATCGCGCACACCAGACAGACGAGCGCCGCGAACCCTACCGTGTATCCCACCGAATCACGTTGCAGAGCGGACATACCGTGCGGCCCTCCGTTTGACGTTCGCCCGCACGACGGCGTGATCGATCAGCGGTGCGAACATGTTCATGAAGAGAATGGCCAGCATCATGCCCTCCGGATACGCCGGATTCACGCAGCGAATGAGCACACACAAAAAGCCGATGAGAAATCCGTACACCAGCTTTCCCGTCCCGGTAAACGCTGACGAGACAGGATCAGTGGCCATGAACACGGTGCCGAAGGCCCATCCACCCAGCACAAAGTGCCAGTACCACGGCAGGTTGAGCATGGGGTTCGTGGTCGATCCGATCGCCGTTAAACCAATCGCGGTGAGCGCTGTGCCGACCAACACCCCAAGCATGGTTTGCCAGGCGCCGATTCGTGTGACGAGCAACACCGCGGCCCCACACAGCACCGCGACGACCGACGTTTCGCCCATCGAGCCAGGAATCAATCCGACGAAGGCGTCAGTGAACGTCAGCCCCGGCAGATGTCCGGCACCCTCGGCGTACGACGAAAGCCACGTTGCACCCGAACGTCCGTCGGCCGGCGTTGCCGCGACCCAGACGTTTCCCGAGATCTGCGCCGGATACGCGAAGAACAAGAACGCGCGCGTAACCAGCGCCGGGTTTAAGAAGTTCATCCCCGTCCCGCCAAAAATCTCCTTGCCGATCACCACGCCAAACGCCGTGCCCAGCGCGACTTGCCACAGGGGAATCGTTGCCGGCAGGATGAGCGGAATGAGCATACCGGTCACGAGAAACCCTTCGTTGATCTCGTGACCGCGAATCACCGCAAAGAGTGATTCGATCGAACCGCCAACGACAAACGTCAGCACCAGAATGGGGAGGAAGTGCAACGCCCCGTACACCGTACAGCCCAGCCATGAGCCTGTCCTCACGGGCAGAGCGAGCGCACGGTACAGGTCGGCCTGCCACGTATTCAGCAGTTGTCCACCCTGTTCAACCCACAAAAACGCCTGGTATCCGGTATTGAACATCGCCATCAGCATGCACGGCACCAGCGCCACGACGACCATCATCATCATGCGCTTCTGGTCCATCGCATCGCGGATATGCGGTCCGCCGCTGGTGGTGTAGCTCGGCGTGTAGAGAAACGTGTCTGCGGCCTCGTACAGCGCATACAGTCGCCCGAAGCGCTGTCCGGGCCGAAACGCCGGACCCATCCGGTCGAGGAGATTACGAAGCGCGCGCATCAGTGCTCCGCCGCGAGGCTCGACAGTGTGCGACGCAACGCCGCGCCAAACTCATACTTGCCGGGGCAGACAAACGTGCACAGCGCGAGGTCTTCTTCATCCAACTCCAGCGCACCGAGCTCCTCGGCCCACTCGACGTCACCAACGGTCAAGGCGCGCAGCAAGTGTGTTGGCATCAGATCCATCGGCATCACGCGTTCGTACGCGCCGATCGGCACCATGGCCCGTCGTGATCCATGCACGGCCGTGCTCAGCGCAACATCCCGCTTGGGGAGCAGCGCCGACAGGAAGGCCGGCAACAGCGAGTAGCTCTTGCTCCCCGGCGCCATCCAGCCGAGAAATTCGCGGGGCGCACCATCGTCGATGACCGAGATCTGTTGATGGAAGCGTCCCAGAAAGTCATGTGCCGCGTCGTCTGTGCGTTCTCCCGTCAGAACAGACCCGCTGATCACACGCACGTCACCCCCGGTGCTCACCTCACCATCGGTCAGCTCGGAGACGGACGCACCGAGCGTGGTGCGGAGTAGTCGCGGTGTCGAAACCCGTGGGCCACTCAGCGCAACCACATGAGACATGTCCAGCGTGCCGGTCGCAAAGAGATGGCCAATACGAGCCACATCCTGCGCCCCGATATGCCATACCGTCTTCTCGCGATGCACCGGGTCGAGCACGTGGATGTGGTATCCAACCGTTCCTGCGGGATGCTTCCCCGAAAACTCAGCGATGCGCACGCGATCGAGGGCACCGTCGCCAAGAGTCGAACCTTGCTTACGACAGAGATAGACCAGTCCAGTGGTCAACTGCGTCAGCACCTGAAGCCCCATGGTAAAGGCCTCTCGGCGCGCGCTGAGCACGACGTCCAGATCGGGCGCCAACGGTTGCGTATCAAGCGCGGTCACGAAGAGTGAGTGCGGAACGCTCTCGGGATCGGGCACTCGGCTGAACGGACGAGTGCGAAAGGCGGGCCACAACCCGGACTCCAAGAGCAGCGCGCGAACGCCTTGGGGACTGTCGCCTGCGCGCGCCGAGAACGCGACAAAGGGATGCGCCGTCGTGTCCTGTGCATCGACCGCAATGACGACCGACTGGAGCGAGCGCTTGTCACCGCGATGGACGGCCTCGACGTGTCCCGTTGCAGGGGATACGAAGCGAATCGCGCCATGCACCCTATGCTCGAGCAGTGGCTGTCCGATCGAGACACGGTCGCCAGGCTCGACAAGCAGTCGCGTCTTCAGTCCGATATGGTCACGGACCATGACTGCGACGCGCGCCGCGGCACGAGCATCAGTAACAACCTGTGCCGGTTTGCCAGCGAGCGGAATATCAAGCCCTTTCACAACGTTCGTAACGGGCATCGTTGGTGTGGGGGTCGGCGGTGGGGAGTGCCTCCTTTACGTTACCATCGAATCCCGCGTTGCGCACCTTCTTTCTGCACTTGGCGAGCGGCCAGTTACCCCTCCAACTGCGGTGCCAGTCTCTGCAACACGGAATGCAATGTTGGTCCGGGATCGAACACGGCGCGCACCGGGTCCCGCCCCAGTCGCTCCATCCGCTCCAGCGCGTTCTTGATAGTGAATGCCGTCGGGTCGAGTGTCTCGTTCACTTCGTCCCACGCGAGTGGCATCGAGACCGTCGCGCCTGGGAGTGGACGCACGCTGAACGGCGCCACGATCGTTTGTCCGTGACGATTCTGCAGGTAGTCGAAGTAGACCTTGGCCCCGCGCTTGGTTACATGACGTGTGATCGTCGCGATCTCGTGCAATTCGCGCAACACCACCCGGGCCAGCAGTTCGCCAAGCGTTCGTGATTGCGCGTAGGTGCTGTTCGGCGGCAGCGGGAGCAAAATGTGCAACCCTGTTTTGCCCGTGGTCTTCACGAAGTTTGGCAACCCGATCGACTCGCAGAGTGCATGCAGCGCGCGTGCAGTCCGTACGACGTCGCTGAACGGCGCGTCTTTGGGGTCGAGATCGATCACGCACCAATCCGGCTGCTCCAACGTGTCCACGCGACTGGCCCACATGTGAATGGGGATCGACCCGAGATTCGCGACGTACAACAGCGACTCGACATCATCACACACGAAGTAGCGAATCTCGCGCTGCGTGTCTTCGCTCCAAACAGGCACGGTGCGAATCCAGCTCGGCGCGGAGTCGGGTGCGTCTTTCTGGTAGAACGATTTTCCGTCGATACCATCCGGGAATCGTGTCAGCACCGCGGGACGTCCACGAAGGTACGGCAGCATCCACGGTGAGATCGCGCGATAGTACTCGATCATGTCGCCTTTGGTGTAGCGATCCTCCGGCCAGTACACCTTGCTGAGGTTGGACAGTGCGACCACACGTTCGGCCGGTGCAGCAACAGGAGCCGCGTTGTCGTGTTTCTCTGCCATGGGCGTAGACTCAGCGTTCATTGTCGACGCGTTGCTTGTCGGCTCGTCAATCGCCGACGCAGCAATGGTCGGCTCAGCCGCATGCCATCCTTGCCGTTCACAATCCCGCGCTGCCTTGTCGGTACGCAATCGTAAGAACGTCGGATGTCGCAGCACGCCATCCGGTGTCCACTCGCGAAAGCGCACTTCGCACACATACTGCGGGTCAACCCAGATCGTGGATGCCGTGTCGGCAATGGTGCTGCTGGCCAATGGCGCGGCGCCGGGTGCGACCACGGGGCCATCGCATGGTGCGTCGCTACGCGCATACGGATCGAGCATGGACTTCATGTCACCAAGCTGCGCGTCGGAGAATCCAGTCCCCACGCGTCCGGCATACACCAGCGCACCGCCTACGAGGTCGGCCAGATGAAGCGCACCAATGTGGGCACGACTTTTCCTGGGCGCGGTGTAGCCAACAATGACAAAGTCAGCGGTACGATCTGTCTTGAATTTCAGCCACGCGTCGCTCCTGCCACCCGTGTAGCGGGAGTCGGCGCGCTTGGCGATGACGCCTTCCAGTTGCATCGCCGCGACCTGGTGAAGGAACCGCTCGCCCTCCCGGTCGATGTGATCCAGCGTGCGCACCGGACCCAGCGTGGGGAAATTCTTGAGGAGGATCGCCTTGCGTTCGCGCAGGGCCAGCCCACGCAGGTCGTACTCGTCGAACGCCAACAGATCAAAGAGAAAGAGGGTCGCCGGCAATTCTACCGCACCGCGACGGACATCCAGCGGCGCCGAGAGCTGCCCTCGGCGCTGCAACAACGAGAAGTTGGGCTTGCCGTTACTCTCCAGAACAACAACTTCGCCATCAACAATGCATTCGGTAAACGGCAACGCCTTGATCGCACGAGCGATCTCCGGAAACACCGACGTGTAGTCGTGTCCATTGCGCGACAACAGCAACGCTTCGCCGCACGTCTTCGCGGCAATGAGACGATAGCCATCCAGCTTGAGCTCGAACAGCCATCCGTCTTTCGTAAAAGCCGTGTCGCTTGGTTCGGCGAGCATCGCTTTCACATCGCGCGGAGAAACGTGCGTTGGCACGGCACCGGCCGCCGATAGCACGGCGCGCACGTCGCCATCCAATGTGCGCCCCGCTTTGACTTCCTCAACCGTAAGCCCCGACAGCACCGACTCTTCAGCGAACTGGTCACCGGGCTTGCGCACCCACTCGTCGCGCTCCTTGATCAGGAGCCAGTCTTTCTCCGACGACTTCATCTTCACGAGCGTCCACTTGCCGTGCAGTTTGTATCCGCGCAGCTCGAAGAGCAGCTTGCCCTTGGCCATCCCCTCGCGCCAATCATTCAGCGGAATCCATTCCCCACGGTCCCACACGATCATACCACCGGCGCCATAGTTCCCGGCCGGAATGATGCCTTCGAACTCGCCATACTCGATGGGGTGGTCTTCGACCAACGCCGCGAACCGCTTGTCGTCCATGTCGTACGACGGCCCTTTCGGCACAGACCAGGATCGGAGCACCCCGTCCATCTCCAGCCGAAGATCGAAGTGCAGCTGGCGCGCCGAATGCTTGTGTATCACGAAGAGCCGCCCGGCTGAGGTCGACACCCGTCCAACGGGCTCAGGTGACGTGTCCGAGGAGCGTTTCGCGCGATAGGCCGCCAAACCATCTTGCGGCTCGATACCATCGGGCGGTTGTGGAGAGTCGGTTCCCGCGCTCATTGTTTAACTGTGCTGTTCACGTAACCACCTGCCCCGAGCACGCCCCATGGCCGCCCGCTCTATCGCCAACGCCACGATCTCCTTCGGGCTCGTGTCCGTCCCTGTCAATCTGTACTCCTCGGCTGAATCCAAGGTCAGCATCTCCTTCAACATGCTGCACAAGAAGTGCGGCTCTCGACTCAAGCAGCAATACATCTGCCTCAAGGATCAGGAGATCGTGACGCGTGACGACGCGGTCAAGGGATATGAGTTCAGCAAAGATCAGTACGTGATCCTCACTCCGGAAGAGCTCAAGGCGCTCGACGAAAAAGCCACCGGCGCGATCGACATCATCGAGTTCGTGCCGTTGGCCAAGGTCGAACGGGTGTATCTGGAGAAAGTCTACTACCTCGGGCCCGACAAGGGAGGGGATCGCGCCTATCGGTTACTCGCGGCGGCGCTCGAGGAGACCGGATTGGCGGCGCTTGGGCAATACGCGGCACGCGGCTCACAGTATCTGGTGCTGCTTCGTCCGTCGAATGGTGTGCTGGTCATGGAGCAGCTCCACTATGCCGACGAAATCCGGTCCACGACCGAAGTGAACATCCCGGCCGGGGACATCAAGCCCATGGAGCTCGCGATGGCCAAACAACTGATCGCGCAAACGGCGAGCGAGACCTTTGAGCCGGAGAAATACAGGGACACGGTGCGCGAGCGCGTGATGGAAGCCATCCAGCACAAGGTCGACGGTCAGGACATCACCGCGGACGCGAAGCCGGACGGCGGCGGCAAGATCCTCGATCTCATGGAAGCGCTGAAAGCCAGCCTTGCAGCGCCAGTTGAAGGCGCGGCCGCGGAGCGGAAGGCCTCGTGAAGCTGATCGCGGGCACGAGCGGGTACGCCCTCAGGAGTGGAAGGGTCCGTTCTACCCGGCCGATCTCGCTGACGACGAGATGTTGTCGTACTACGCGTCGCGATTCCCGTCGGTGGAGATCAACAACACGTTCCTCAAGAACACCGCGACGCTGGGCGAGAAGCTGGGGCCTATTCTCTTTCAGTTACCACCGAACCTCAAGAAGGATCTTGATCGTCTGCGCGTGTTTGTCGACACGTTGCCGCCCGATCGCCGCTATACGATCGAGTTTCGTCACGAGAGTTGGTTCGAGGACGACGTATTCGATACGCTCCGGGCGCGGGACATCCCCGTGTGCATCACCGAACAGCCCGAGTTCGCCTCACCGGTCGTGGTAACGGCCACGTGGGGGTACGTGCGTTTGCATCGCTTCGACTATGACGCAGCAACGCAGGCAGCGTGGGCGCAACGCGTGGCGTCGCTGCCGTGGAGCGACGCCTTCGTGTACTTCAAGCATGACGAGGGGGGAGGATCGGGTCCGCCCGCCGTAGACGGGTTTCTCGCAGCGTTTACGAGTGGACAATAGCGTGTCAAACGGCCTAGCTTTCCGTGGTCGGCAGCTTTCTCCGGTTGACCACCAACGCGAAGATCTTCGTGCGGCCCACGCCGATTGCCGACGCCATCGCGTTTATCGACAGCTTGCTCGCGGTTCCGGGCGTTGACATTCCTTTGTCAGGTGCTGAGTGGCTGACGGTGCGGACCCTCTGCCTCGACAAGGGCTTGAGCGGCAAAGACATCCCAGATGCCTGGCTCGCCGCCACCGTTGTGTACACCAGCGAACACCTGGTCACATTCGACCGCGATTTCAGGGACTTGCTGCCGCGCTCACATGTCACCTTGTTAGCGACGAGTTGATGGTGCGGTCGCGCACGCAGTGCGCGACAACCGCCCAGACCACCATGCCCGCCGTAGACGGGTTTCTCGCAGCGTTTACCGCAGTGCGCTAGCCAGCGTTACACGCCACTCGGCGGCGACCGCACCGATTTCGTCCATCACCAGCGCGTCCGTCCGCCCCGATGACTTGAGCACGTGAAAACTATGATCCGCGTCCTCGACCCAGTGCATCCGCCACAGCGCGGTCACGGTGGTGAGTGCCTGCGTCATCAGCGCTGGGGTGCAGAGCGAATCTCGCGTACCGTTTATGCACAGCACGCGCATCCGTATGCGCGGCAAGTGTGCATCCCGCAACTGCTCCGGCTGACCTGCGGGATGCAGAGGATACGCCAGCAACAACAATCCGTCTGCAACGAATCCATCGGCCGCCAGCATAGACGCTGCGCGCCCGCCCATGGAGCGACCGCCAATGACAACGCGAATCGGTGAGAACTGCTGCCGAGTGGATGCCACCACGGCGGCCACCGTTTCCATGAGGAACGGCATCGCATCGGGTCGGCCGGATTTTCTCTCTTTGTAGGGAAAGTTGAATCGCACGACGTCGAATCCAGCATCGCGCATCGCCTGCGCCGAGGCCAGTGTGCCGCGGTCGGCGATGCTCCCGCCGGCACCGTGGGCGCACACAAGAACCGTGCGTGATTCGCCTGTGGTTGCCGCTTCACATACGGCCGTAACATCGCCGTCGCCCACCGGAACTCGCCACTCATGGGTGGTCATGCCGGGCTCTCGATCGCAAGGTGCATCTCATCCAGAAACTGATGGCCGTCGCAGGTCTTCCCTGATCGCTCGTGCGCGGTTGTCATGATCAGACGGTCGATCGTTCTCGTCATCCCAACGTACAGCAAACGCCGCCCTTCTTCCACTTCGTGCGCCGATGGCGCTTTGGTGGGCGAACCTCCTGGCAGCTGGGCATCTTCTACGCCAATGATGTAGACGCGCGAGAACTCGAGCCCTTTGGTGGAGTGGAGCGTGAGCAGGTTGATGCGGTCGGGGTCGGCTTCCTCACCCTGCCACTTCGAGAGCACCGCACGCTCCAGAAATACGGAGAGTTGCTCCTCGAACGATCCGCTCGGCAGTTCAGCGATAAGGCGTCTTAGGCGCAGCATTGCTTGCGGGTACCGGTCTTCGGCAGACTTGTCGGTGCGAATCTTGTCCATGAGGGCTTGCCCACCAAGCTGCGCGATCACATCCGCTGCCGACGGCCACACGTCGTTGTCGCCGCGCTCCTGCTCGTACAGGTCCAGCGCACCACTGTAGCGACCGAGTGCGAAGACGCGTGTGAGGCGTTGAAAGAGTTCCGCCTCCGGCCCGACGTCACCGACGCCGGTAAGCGCGTAGATAGCAAGCGCCAAGCCAAGTGCGCCGAGCTGCTCGTTCAGTGCGGTCTTGCGTGCACGTTCCGTTTGGGCCCGCGCCAGTGCCGTTGTGACGCGCGCGAGTGTTAGCGTGTCGTCGAGTGCGCGATGCGAGCGCCCGGGCGGAATGTCGAAGCGTCGTGCGAGGTCTACCAACTTGCGACTCGTTGGAAACAAGTCACGAGCAAGCGGCAGCGTGTCAAAGGTGGTCAGATCGAACCGGTGCCCGCATTCATCGGCCATGCGACTCATGATGGGGAAATCAAAGTCGTAACCGTTGTGGGCCACAATGACATCGCTGCCTACGAACTTTCGAAACGCTGGCCACACCTCGTCGAAAAAGGGCGCGTCGACAAGTGAATCGGCATCGATGCCATGCACAGCCGTCGCGCCCGGTGCGATCGCGACGCGCGGCTTCACGAGGGTTGCGTACGTTTCCGCCACCTGACCATCGCGCACGCGCACGGCCGCGATCTCCACGATCTCCGCCGTCCGCGTGTCGGCATCCGTGGTTTCGAGATCGACCGCGGTAAAATCCGTAAACCCGGTGGATGCTCCGCTCATCTCCGACAACTGGGCCGCCTTGAATACGCCAAGGGGCAGCGCAACCGAGGTGACATCTTCGGCGTGCAGCTGCAGCGCGCGCTCACTCGGTGGCTCGGTGCCGTGCACCGCGTTCAGGCCGACCGAGACCAGCATGGCCACCAGCGGTAGCTCGGCGCCACCCATCGGTGCCAACCAGAATACGGCGCGGGCTGTGCGCGCGCTTCGCAAGCGTTCGGCAAGAGTCACAACATCGGGCAGCGATGCCGGATCCGTGATCTCATCGTGATGATCGTCCAGCACCGAGCGCGTGACACCGACCTTCCGCGAGAGCAAGTCGTGCAACAGTCCAATCAACGAATTCTGCTGTTGCCCAATCGCTTCCAGGTTACGCGCATCTGCCAATGCTCGGCGAATCTGGCGCGCGTTTTCATCCGCACGTTGCAGCTGCGACACCATGTGCCCCAGCTGTCGCGATAGCGTGACGGATTGCTCTTCCGATTTCGCCAGCGCTTCATCGTACAGGGGGCGCGGCAAGACCTGACGAAAGAACGCATTGCGAAAGAGATCATCGCGAGGTGAAGCGATCACGCGCGCGGCGGCAAGCACGTAGGCCACCACCGGATCGTCGGCGAGGGCGCGTCCGGTTGCCAGTCGACAGGGAACGCCACCGCTCAGACACGCCGCCTCCAGCAGGCTGCCGATCGCATGCGTGCGGTACAGGAGTGCGACGTCGCCCCACCGATGCCCATGTTCGCGGCGATCGGCGATGATATCCGACACTACCCACGCCGCCTCTTCTTCGTCGCTCGCAAATCCGTATACGCGGACAGGGAACGGAGACACGCGGTCTGCGGTGGCCGCAACACGGTCGGCGAAGATTGGCGTGTTCACGGTCACCAGTGCGCGTGCAACCGCAAACACGTTCTGTGGACAACGACGGTTTTCGCCCAGATGAATCTTCGCCGCCAGTCCGAAGTCATTGACAAAGCTTCTGAAGACTTGCGGATCAGCACCTGCCCACGAATAGATCGACTGATCGTCGTCGCCCACAGCAAAGACGTGTCGATGATCCTGTGCCAGCGCACGCACCACGCGATACTGCACCGGGTTCAAGTCCTGAAATTCGTCAACCAGCACCACATCCCAGCGGGCACGGATTTCTGCTGCCACGGTCGACGACTCCAGCAGTTCGGCCACTTTGATGATGAGTTGATCAAAGTCCACCAAATTTCGTTCCTTCAGAAATCGCTCGTATCGTTCAAAGAGCGCCTGATCGTTGGCGAACATCGCATCACCGCGAAACCGAAGGGCGGAGAAGCGGGTGAGTGTCGTGCGATGCCACTTGCGTGGGCCCTCGAGGCGTCGCAACACGCTCATCTGGTATGCTTCATCGGCAATGCCGAACCCTGCGGCTAATCCCGCTTCTTCGGCGGATGTGCGAAGTAGGTCGGCACAGAAGGCGTGAAGTGTGCTTCGTGTTATGAGGCCGGCGGCTTCGCCCAGCCGAGCGGAGAGTCTGTGTGCAATTTCGCCCGCCGCCTTGTTGGTGAAGGTGAAGGCGCAGATGCGATCGGGGGCAATACCGTGATGTTCAATGAGGTAGCGAATGCGTTCGGTGAGACAGAACGTTTTGCCGGCACCGGGGCCCGCCAACACCAGCAGCGCGTGCGGCGGCGCTTCGATGGCGAGGAGTTGACTGCGGGTTGGAATGATGGACTGCGGGTGGGGGCTGGACAGACGAACGGCGGGTGGGGGTTGGACAGATTAACTGCGGGGCGGGTGGGACAGACTTCCTGCGGGGGTTCTGCTTCACGTTACGGCTTTGCTACCAGCTTGGCTATGGGGTCAGTCTGGTGCTTCGAGTGATGGCGATGGCTCTGGTTGAGGTGATGGTGAACGTGGCGATGCCTCCGGATGCGACCACCACGGTTGTGCCTGCACAGGTTGTGCCGGCGATGCCGCCGCTGAGGAGATCGCAATAGCTTCCTGAGGGGAGTCCGGTGGCTACCGATGCGGTCAGCGATTGGGGTTCGCGATTGATGGCTACGAAGCCTTGATCTCCGCGTGAGAATGCTACGGCGTTTCCGCCGTTGTCCCAGAGGCGACTGACGTCGGTGCCGGCCATGGCTTTGCGGAAGGCGATCATGCGTACCACCGTGGGATCGCGATGTTCGCAGACCCATTGTCCGATGGTCGCGGTTTCCATGCTGGTTGCACAGGACACGCGATTGGTGGCTCCTGACGCATCGGACGGCGGCCCTTGATCGCGCGCCGGTTGGCTGCTGCGGTCGAAGGCAAAGCTGGACATGATGGAGGGATATCCGTACGGGTAGCCCAGCAGCCAGACGTATGACAATCGCAGGAGTGCGCCGTCGCGATACCAGATGCCGTCGCTGCGTTGGGTGTCGTGGTTTTCAACAAACACAACGGCCTTGTCGGATGGAATCACTTGCCACGCAATGGGCGAGAACCGCGACAGATCCGCGACCTTCTCACCGTTCACGGCCAGGAACTTGTTGCCAATGCCGCGATACTTGAATTCGGTAATGTCAGACGAGCCTCCCGACGCGTATCCCAACCCGAAGTAGTCGGCGACGCGGACCCCCTCTCCACCATAGTCGATCACCTCGCTGAAGACGTACGGCCTTGAGAGTCCTTCGGCGACCGTCGCTTGATTCAGGCGAGCGATGATCGCATCCAGTTCTACGGGTTGAATGTGTTTGGCGGCATCGATGCGGAATCCGGCGACCCCCAGCCGCACGAGTCCTACGAGGTAGTCGGCGATCTTCTGTTGCACAGCCGTGGATTCAGTGCGGAGATCGGCAAGGCCAACCAATTCACACTCCTGCACATTGGACGCGCTCTGATAATTGGAAATACCGCACGGTGCATGAAAATCGGAGGTCGTGAACAGGCCCGGATACGAATACTTCGTATAGACCGTGCCATTGCTGCCGGTTCCGGAGCCCGCCGTCATGTGATTGATGACCGCATCGACGTAGATATCAACGCCAGCGGTCTTGCATTGCGCGACCATCGCAATGAACTCGGCGCGCGACCCCGAGCGACTGCGTTCGATGGAATAGCTGACCGGTTGGTAGCGTATCCACCACGGCGCGCCGTTGAGTACGAGATGTTCTTGCGGTGGTGAAACCTGCACGGCCTTCACGCCGGCGGGCCCAAGCTGCTGTGTGCACTCGGTAGCGATATCCGGCCAGCGCCATTCAAAGAGGTGCACAAAGACGTCACCAGTCGCCGCGCGCCCGGAGGCGCGATAGGTCGGCGACAAGACGGGACGCTCGATCGGTGTCGTGATGATCGGCGGCTGCGAGAGATCAATGCTGTCGCTCGCGCATCCGGAAAAAACCCACGCGATCGCCAGGACGGCGATCGCGTGGGTTGTCCGCTGCGCGGAACGACCGAGCGCTGGGCTCGCGTGTGTTCCCCGAGCCGAGCGTGCGGTGAGCATCAGTAGCCGGTGTTCTGCTTCAGGTTCCTGTTCGCAATCAACTCGGTACCCGGCAGCGGATACAAGTTGCGGAACACGTCGGTCGTCCGTCCGGCGAGGGTGTTGCCCTTCCACGCCCATACGCCGGCGTTTGAGAAGCGCCCGTATCTTATCAAGTCCGTACGACGATGGCCTTCCCACAGCAGTTCGCGGCCACGCTCGTCGAGAACAAAATCGGTCGTGAGCTGTGCATCGGTGATGTTCCCCGTGGCGCCGCCGTAGGCGCGCGTCCGTAGCTGGTTGACGTAGTCGAGCGCGGTCGCACGCGACCCACCGCCGCCTCGCACCACCGCTTCGGCGTACATGAGGTACGCGTCTGCCAGGCGGAACATCGGATAGTCGGTGTCGGGGAACTGCGAGCTGGAGCCCGCCGCGCCGGCCGACGTCACGTTGGAGAACTTCGGTCCGGCAACACCGTTGGTGAAGTCGGTGAGCGACGCCATGGTGCTGGTCTGACCGCCGCGGAAAAAGTGCGACGAGCGACGATCCGCCGAGGTCGCGCCGCCGCCGTTCGGGAAGAGCGTGAGGATCTCGGGGCGCAAACGCAGGCCCCACCAGCCACCGCCAGGAATGCCGAAGTCCGCCGCCGGCACCTGATTTCCGATCGACGCATTGATCAGGAACGTCATGCCACCGAACGACTGCGTCTTCAGTCCATCCTGAGGGACCGGGAAGATGATCTCAGGCGACGTGTGATTGTCGGCGCCAAAGATGCGACGGAAGTTGTTGTCGAGGCGATAGGTGCTGCCGATGACGCGCTCGGCCTCGGCCCGTGCTTCGCTGTAGCGCGCCGTGCCGGTGTACACCTGCGAGTTGAGATACAGCTTGGTCAGCAGCATCGACGCGGCGGCTTGATCGGCGCGACCGTACTCACCCGTGCCCGCCGGCGCGAGATCCGGGCGTAACGCCGTCAGCTCGTTTACGACGTAGCTGTAGAGGTCAGCACGCGTTGCCTGGGCAGGCGCACCGGCGCCGATCGCATTCGCTTCGGTAACCAACGGGATGCTGCCAAACAAATCGATGCCGTGCCAGTAGCTGAGCGCCCGCAAAAAACGGGCTTCGGCGCGATAGCGCTTGATGTCGGTCGCGAGCGTTCCGGTAACGCCACGCGCCGTCAGCTTGGCGTCGCTGGTCTCGCGCAGGAACTCGTTGGCGAGACTGACCTGGAAGAACACGCGGTAGTACATCGACTCAAGGAACTGGTTGTTGCTGGCCCAGAGCTGTGTGTTGAGCTCCTGCACACCAGCGTCGTTCCAGGCGATCGCGGCTTCGTCGGTTGGCAGTTCCTGCATCTGCCACACCAGCCGCACGTACTGCGAGAACCCTTCGTCGATGTTTGCGATGTCGCCGGCACCGGCCGCCCCTTGCTGCCCCGTGACCGCGAGTCCGCCGTAGAGCTTCGCGAGAAACGCCCGATACGACGTTGGCTCATTGAAGATGTTCGCACCGCTGATGGTGCTTTTGGGCTCCGTGGTGACATCGGTGCAGGCACCCGCCGCCAACATCACCGAGGAGACCAGCAGAAATTTTTGGGCTGTGGATTTCATGATTCGATTCCTGGGCTCAGAAGCCGACAGAGATGCCGGTCGTGAACGTACGCGACAGCGGAAAGATGTTGTTGTCGATGCCGAGGCTGCCACCGACGAGCGGGTCGACGCCACTGTACTTCGAGAAAGTGAATACGTTCTGCGCAGTCCCGAACACGCGCACGTTCTCGAAGCCGCGGATCTTGTTCTTCAGGGCATAGCCCAGGGTGATGTTGTCGAGGCGCAGCATGGAGGCGTCTTCGACGTACACGTCCGAGAAGTACTGCGGATTCAGGTAACCGGTCTCAAGCACCGACGCGTGCAGGTTGGACGGGGCACCGCCTCGCACATTGGCGTAGTTGCCCAAGTTCGACGCGAGGTTGTTGTAGACATAGTTGCCAAGAAACGCACGCATGGTAAATGCCACATCGAAGTTCTTGTACCCCATGGTCGAGGTGTGCCCCAGAATCCACTTCGGAGCAGGATTCTTGTATACCACCCGATCGTCCTGATTGATGTTTCCATCCTTGTTCTGGTCGACGTACAGCGCGGTGTCAGGCTTGTTGCCGGTAACCGGCTTGCCGTCAGCCCCGACCTTGGAGCGGTAGACGAAAAAGGAGTTGATTGGCTGCCCAGGGGTAAGCACCTGAATGTTGGTACCCACGCCGCCGGCAATCCCGCCGGTCAGGATCCGATCACTGCCGCCGCTATTGGAGTTGATGGACAGCAGCTTGTTGCTGTTGGAGGCCGCATTGAACTGCGTTTCCCACGTAAAGCCGCCCTTGTCACTCTGGAAGATGTTTGCGCTGATGCCAAACTCAAGCCCCCTGTTCTCGAGGCTGCCAATGTTCGTGGTCACGAAATTCGAGAGGTTGGTACCTGCCGGCACGGCGACCCGGAAGATCAGATCCTTGGTGGTCTTGGTGTAGTACTCGATGGTGCCGGTCACGCGGTTGTTGAACAGTCCCCACTCCAATCCGAGGTTGTTTTGGGTGGTCTCCTCCCACTTGATGCTGGGATCGACCGCGCTCGGGCGGATCGTGTTCACAAAGTTGTTGCCGAACTGCACCTGCGACCGCGCATCGCTCACCGTGTACGACGACACGAACAAGTAGTTGTCGAACGCCTGATTGCCATTGACGCCCCAGCTGTAGCGCAGCTTGAGATCGGAGAATGGGGTCTTGTCCTTCAGGAACGGCTCATCACCAAGGCGCCAGGCGGCACCGAGCGACGGGAACACGCCATACTGATTTCCGGGCCCAAAGCGTGACGACCCGTCGCGACGCACTGCGCCGGTCAGCAGGTAGCGGTCGGCGATGGTGTAGTTCGCCCGAGCGAACGTCGAGATCAACTTGCTCTCTTGCACGTTAAAGAAATTCTGCTGCGTCACCGCGCCGGGAATGCCGTTGGAGCCCAGCAAGTTCGAGCTCAGCCGCTCGGCGAAGAAGGACGGATTGTCGCCGTTCGATTCTTCGTACGTGTACCCCGCCGTCACATCGACATCGCTCTTGAGCCCGTCAAGACGACGCGCGTAGTTACCGAACACTTCGAGCACCGTATTGACGGTGCGAGGCTGGTTCCGGGAAAACCGTCCGCCGCGACCGGACTCGATGTCTTCCTGCGTCGTGCTGGGATTGAAGGTGGTGCGCTCCGCTTGTGCAAAGTCATAGCCGCCGCGCACCGTTGCCGAGAGTCCCTCAATGCCGGGCAGGCGATACTTGGCCTCGGCGTTCGCGATGCTGCGAAACGTAGACCCGCGATCGGAGATGAGCGCGAGATCGGAGAGCGGGTTGTTGGCGCCCAGGGACTCAGGCCACTGGAAGAAGGTGCCGTTCGCGTTGCGCAACGGTTGCGTTGGCGCGAGACTGGTCGCCGAACCGAGCACGCCGCCGGGCGTAAAGCGGTCATCGGCGCGGCTTGCCTTGATGGACGTTTGAATCTGCAACCGATCGTCAAACAACCGATCGCCATAGTTGAACGACGATCCGATACGACGAACCGTGGTGCCTTGAATCACGCCGTCCTGATCCAACAGGTTGAGCGACAAGCGATAGCGCATGGCGTCTTTGCCTCCGGAGATGGCCATGGTGTGCTCCTGGCCGCTCGCGCTGCGCTGGACCGCGTCACGCCAATCCGTCGTGGCTGCTCCCAGGCGTGCGGTGTTCTCGGGAGCAAACTGCGCAACCGCCGCGCGGAACTGCGTGGCCGACAGAAACTCCGGCTCGCGCGCAACGACTGAGCTCGAGAACGAGGTGCCGTACGTGACTTGTGTTCCGAGCGAGCCTTTCTTGGTCGTGATCAGGACCACGCCGTTGGCACCGCGCGAGCCATAGATCGCCGTCGCTGAAGCATCCTTCAACACGGACATGCTCTCGATGTCGCCGGGCGTCAAAAAGTTGAGCGGGTTGCGTCCAGACGACGTGCCGCCGCCGATCTGCAGTGGTACCCCGTCTACGACGAACAGCGGCTCGTTGGATGCATTGATCGACGTACCACCGCGAATGCGGATCTTGATGCCGCCGCCGGGCTCGTTGTTGTCGAGCACCTGCACGCCAGGCACCTTCGCTTGAATCAACTGTTCGGGGCTGATCACGCGGCCCGTGTTGAACGTCTTCTCCGTCACCGTCTCCACCACGCCCGTCCGATCGCGCGCTTCGCGCGTGCCGTATCCCACGGTCACGACGTTCGCCAACTGCGCGGCAATGGCATCGAGTGAGACGTCGGCCGTAGCCGCCTGGCCGGCGATGACGTTCACGGAGACTTCCTTGGCCGTGTACCCGATGCGTGCGACACGCAATTTGTACGCGCCGGCGGGCACCGTGGGCAGGAGAAATCCGCCGTCCGGGCGGGTAGATACACCGAGCGTGGTGCCGACCACCGTCACCGAAACGTTCGCCAAGGGGCCTTGGGATGACGTTTCGACGACGCGACCGGTGATTCGACCGGTGGTACCCTGCGCCGAAACCGCCGGCGCGCCGAGTACACTGACCGTCACCGCGGCGAGAAGCCAACGGGCGCCAACGAGCATTGAACGAACCTCCATATGGTGTGGAATGCGGGCGATCCCGCGGGCACCGAAGTGGGCGCGCGCGATGTCCGGTGTGAGGGCCTGGGGCGGGATGATGTTACAATCGGACATGCAGTCGAGACTTGCGGTGCAAAGTTTCTGGACTGTTTGCGGTGTCAGTGGACTCAGGGAAGGAGATGAGCCACGAGCTGGCAGGGTGCTAACCGCTATGAAACGGATTCGTCACCAAGATGTCAAGCGGAAATTTCACTATGCTTCCAGCGCAAACGATTGCGGTATCGCCGTAATCGTTTGCGTAAATTGTACCGTAACTGCCGCTGGCGAATTCCCGTTCTTTGGGACAGCTTGCCTCTACCTCCCTCCCCATCGCTACGGCTCGAATTCCTTGCGCCCTACGCGACTCCCGCCCTTGCCTTTCGCTGCGGCCCAATCATAAACGCTCGTCGATGGTCCCCCTGTTGGGTCTTCATCACGTTCGTGCCAGGATTGCCGCTGCCAGACCTCTCCGTGTCACTATGAAGTTCACGCGCGCTGCCGGTGTGTTGCTCCACCCCACCTCGCTTCCTGGTGCCAACGGCATCGGCGACCTGGGGCCTGACGCGTTTCGTTTTCTTGAATTCGTAGCCCAGGCCGGCTTCACGATGTGGCAAATGTTACCGCTCGGACCGACCGGCTACGGTGATTCACCGTACCAATGCTTCTCCGCGTTTGCCGGCAATCCGCTGCTGATTCATGTGCCTGGCGCGACCAGCACGCTTCCAGACCACGTGGTCGACTTTTCAGGAGTGATCGCCCACAAGCGCGCCTTGCTGGCGTCGGCGTTCGAGCGGTTCGTGCCGGACGCGCGCTATGAACGGTTTGTGCGTGAGCAACAGACATGGCTTCCGGACTACGCGCTGTTCATGGCGCTCAAGCATGCACATGACGGCGTGTCATGGACCTGTTGGGCACCGGAACTCGCGGCGCGCTCCGAAAGCGCCCTCGCGGTCTTCGCGGCCGCACATCGACGCCAGATCGAGCAAGTGCAGTGGGAGCAGTATGCGTTTTTCTCCCAGTTCCATGCGCTCAAGCGCGCGTGCACACAACACGGCATCCGTCTGATGGGTGATGTGCCGATCTACGTCGCGCATGATTCCGCGGATGTCTGGGCGCATCGCGAACTCTTTCAGCTCGACGACACGGGCCACCTGATTGTCCAGGCGGGAGTTCCGCCCGACTATTTCAGCGAGACCGGACAGCTCTGGGGCAATCCGATCTACCGATGGGATGTGCTCCGTGCGCAGGGCTACACCTGGTGGATTGAGCGCATGCGCGCCGCGCTGCGTATGTTCGACATCGTTCGCCTCGATCACTTCCGCGGCTTTGAGGCGTACTGGGAAGTGCCGGGCGCCGACACCACGGCCATGCACGGACGGTGGGTCAAAGGCCCGGGGATCGACTTATTCCGCGCCCTCTCCGTCGAACTCGGACCGTTGCCGATCATCGCCGAGAATCTTGGACTGATCACGCCTGAAGTGGAAACGCTGCGTGAACAGCTGGAGTATCCCGGGATGAGCATCCTGCAATTCGCTTTCGGCGGCGACGGCATGGCCAAGGATTTTCAGCCGCATACGTTCCCGCGTGAACGGGTGGTGTATACGGGCACACACGACAATGACACAACCGTCGGATGGTGGAACGCTGACGCCGGTACGGACTCGACGCGCACGCCGGACGACATCGAAAAAGAAAAGGCGTTCGCACGAAAATACCTGGGCACCGATGGCGCAGACATTCACTGGACACTGATGCGTGCCGCGCTGGCCTCCGTTGCCAACACGGTACTGATCCCGATGCAAGACATCCTTGGCCTCGGCAGCGCCGCACGCATGAATTTGCCCGGACGTCAGGCAGACAATTGGCAGTTTCGCTTCACGTGGGACCAACTCACACCGGACATCGCCGCGCGACTGCGCGGGATGATGTCGATGTACGACCGCTGAGGAACCTTCGATGAGCACCGCGCCCCGTTCGGCCGCCACACCGATGTCGTCTTCCAACGCGCCGGCCACATCGTTCGCCGCCGTCTGGAACATGAGTTTCGGGTTTCTTGGGATTCAATTTGGCTGGGCACTGCAGATGGCGAATATGAGCGCCATCTATGAGTACCTCGGCGCAAAGGCTGACCAGATCCCGATGCTGTGGCTGGCCGCGCCACTCACGGGCCTGTTGGTCCAACCCATCATTGGCCATCTCAGCGATCGCACGTGGTCACCGCGTTTCGGCCGACGTCGACCGTTCTTTCTGATTGGCGCGATCCTGAGTTCGTTGGCACTCATTGCGATGCCAAACTCCAGCACGTTGTGGATGGCGGCTGGACTGTTGTGGATTCTTGATGCATCCATCAACGTCTCCATGGAGCCGTTTCGCGCATTTGTCTCCGATCTGCTCCCGCCCAACGATCGCACGCGCGGATTCGCGATGCAGAGTTTGTTCATTGGCCTTGGGGCCGTAATTGCGTCCGCCGCGCCGTGGATGTTGACCAACTGGTTTGGCGTCGCGGCCAGCACGCCTGGCACCATTCCCACCACCGTACGCATCTCTTTTTATATCGGCGCCGGCGCGTTCTTTTGCGCGGTCATGTACACCATTCTTACAACAAAAGAACACCCGCCAACTGATCTGGCGGCCTTCGAACGAGAGAAAAAGCAAACAGCCGGCATCGCGAATGGCTTTCGGGATATTGTCGAGGCCGCACGCACGATGCCCGAAACCATGCGACAGCTGGCGCTGGTCCAGATCTGTACGTGGATGGGACTGTTCTGCATGTGGCTGTACTTTCCCGTTGCCGTCGCACGCAATGTGTTTGGCGCGCCGGATTCCAACTCGCCCCTCTATCAACAAGGCGTTGAGTGGGCGGGGGTCTGCTTCGGCACCTACTCGGCGGTGTGCTTTGCCTTCTCGTTCTTTCTGCCGCCCTTGGCAAAAAAACGCGGCGCCAAAGGCACGCATGTGCTGTGTCTGCTGGCCGGAGCCGCTGGGCTTCTTTCGGTGGCCTTCATTCACACGCCCTCCATGCTCCTGCTCTCGATGACCGGTGTGGGAATTGCGTGGGCCAGCACACTCTCGATGCCGTACTCGATGCTCGCCAACGCGCTGCCGCCGGGAAAGACCGGCGTGTACATGGGCATCTTCAACTTCTTCATCGTGATTCCTGAGATTGTGGCATCGCTCGGCTTCGGCTGGGTGATGAATAATGTCCTTGACAACAATCGCATGGCCGCCGTCGTCGCCGGTGGTGCGTTCATGGCCATTGCGGCGTTGCTTGTGCTCCGCGTCCGCGACACGGTGCCTGTGTCGGCATCAACACGCAATCCCATCGGAGTTGCCGCATGAGTCACCGATCGTTGCGGCGTGTTGCGTGGTCGTCTCTTGTGGCCTCGATGCTGTCTGGTGTCCAGCTGGCAGCGCAGGCCCCAACCGTGGACAAAGTGGACCCGCCGAACTGGTGGGGCAATCATTCCATCAATCCTGTTCGCGTGTTGGTGCATGGCGCCCACCTCGGCGGCGCGCGCTTTGAGTGTCCAAAGCTGTCGTGCAGCAAGGTCAGCACCAATGCCTCCGGCACCTACGCGTTTGTCGACGTCACGATCCCGAAAGGTGCAGTCGCCGGCGCGTATCCGCTCACGCTACGCACTGGGGGCGGGTCGGCGCGTGTCCCGTTTACCGTGAGTGCGCCGTTGGCCAATCCTGGTCGCTTTCAAGGGTACGGTCCTGATGACGTGATGTATCTCATCATGCCGGACCGCTTCGCGAATGGCGACACGACGAACGATCGACCAGCCGGTCAAACGGACATCATTGATCGCGCGAAAGGTCGCTATTATCACGGTGGTGATCTGGCTGGCGTGAAGCAGAAGCTGCCGTACCTGAAGGAGCTTGGCATCACGGCCATCTGGTTCAACCCCATCTACGACAACAACAACGCACTCAACCGCAAAGAAGTCTACGACGGCCAACCCATCACCGACTACCACGGGTACGGCGCCACGGACTTCTACAAAGTCGAAGAACACTTCGGTTCGTTGGCCGAGTTCAAGTCGTTGGTGGATGATGCGCACAAGGTCGGAATCAAGATCATTCTTGACATGGTGGCGAATCACTCAGGCCCATATCACCCCTGGGTGAAGGATCCGCCAACCCCGACGTGGTTTCATGGCACCGAGGCGTCACACCCCGACAACGATTGGCAGACGTGGACGCTGGCCGATCCGAGTGGCACTGCCGCGCTGCGCCGCAACACGCTGGATGGATGGTTCGTAAACATCCTGCCCGATCTCAATCAGGACGACCCGGAGGTCGCGCGCTACATCATTCAGAACACGTTGTGGTGGGTTGGCGTAAGTGGTACAGATGGCATTCGTCAGGACACATGGCCGTACGTGCCGCGTACCTTCTGGCGGGATTGGATGGCCGCGATCAAGCGACAATACCCCGCACTTAAGGTGGTGGGCGAAGTGCTGGATGGCGATCCGGCCATGATTTCGTTCTTCGAAGGCAGTCGGACGGTCTTTGATGGCGTGCGAACCGGTGTCGACCAGATGTTCGACTTCCCGATGCACTTTACCATTCGCAATGTGTTCGCGCAGGGGCAGTCTATCCGACAGGTCGCGCAGATGTTGGCACACGACCAGCTCTACCGTGATCCGACGTCGCTGGTAACGCTGCTCGGACTGCACGATGTGAAGCGCTTCATGAGCGAGAAGGGTGCAACGATCGACGGGCTCATGCTTGCCTACACCTTGCTGCTCACCATGCGCGGCACGCCGCTGATCTACTATGGTGACGAGATTGGACTGCCAGGCGGAGACGATCCTGACAATCGGCGCGACTTTCCCGGCGGCTGGGCGCGTGACGCACGCAACGCGTTCGAGGCATCGGGGCGGACTTCTGACCAGCAGCGCGTGTTTACGCACGTTCAGGCGCTGCTCAAGCTTCGTGCTGCTCGACCCGAACTGCGCGGTCGCACGACGGCGCATCTCTTTGCCAGCGATCAGGCGTTCGTGTATCGGCGAGGCGGGACCGTGATCGCGCTCAACAACAGTACTGCGCCCGCCACGGTGGAAGTCGAGAGCGCGATTGCCCCGAGCGTGAGCATCGGGGGCTGTGCGGCTCCCACGAAGAAAGGTGTGTTGACCGTCATCACGATCCCGGCGCGGAGTGGGTGCGTGTTCTAGACGGAAGCGACGTGCGCACCAATCCGTTGCAGGACTGCCGGATCAGCTGCGCACGACGTCGTCAAGAAACACGGTGTTCGCCACGGTCACGACCACGCCGTCTTGCTCAATCAGCGTCTGGGTCGGCGTGATAGACCGCAGCACGCCGCGATGCCCACGGACCTCAAGCGTATCACCGGGATTGAACACTTTGCGCGCGTAGAACCCCGCCATCAGGTTGCGGGTGATATCACGCGTTCCCAGGCCGATCGAGAGCGCGAACGCCAGACACACTCCGCCAAGGATACAGGCGGTCACGAGACGCACCATCTCGGTATCGAATTCCAGCTGGCTGAACGCCATCACGCCAACGATGAACAGGATCAAGCCTGACGTGATACCGCCCAACGTCTTCGCGAATTCGATACCTGATTCTTCGGCGGCACGCTGCACCGTGTCGCCGGCGAACCGACTGACCGAACTGCCCACCACCAGCAGCAGCACGGCCGCCACGACTTTCGGCAGGTATCCGAACAGGGCGCCGATGGCCTGCGAAATAGCTGGCATCCCAAAGGCATCGGCGCCGGTCCGAGCGAAGAGCAGCAGCAGCAGGTAGTACACCAAACGTGGCAACACGGCATTGAGCGACTGCCGGATGCCGGCCTTTTGCAGGATCTGATCCATGCCGACCTGCGCCAGCATTGCGTCGATCTTGATGCGGGTCAGCACGACGCGGAGCACACGCTCGACAAGCTTGGCCAGCAGCAGGAGCGCAACGAACGACACGATCCCGATCGCCACCTTCGGCGCCGAGTCGACGATCATCCGCTGCAACGACACGAGGATGTCCTGGATCTGTTGCGGCACGATCAGTTCCCCGACTCGGTGTTGACGCGCTTTTTCGCGCGGAGCATTTCACCGGGAATACGCAACAACTCCAGGAGGACAGCAACCGGCAGTGCCCACGCGAACTCCATGAACTCGTTGGTCAGGGCGCGACGTTCGATGCGCCGACCAACACGGTCGGCGAATCGAACATCAACCGGCAGCGAAAGCCCGCGCAACTGCACTACCGCGTTGCCCGTGAGATCCGGATCTTCGCCATCGTCGGGTGTCGCGACGGGCCCGTCACTCACGAGAGCTGAGTCGCGCCTGCTGACTCTGCGCCCTTGAACTCGCCATCGATTCGCTCAGTGCCTTCGGGCTGGTAACGCTTGCGAAACTCCTCGCGTCCCCGCTTGATCCGCATTTTGACGGCCGAAAGCCCGATGCCGAGCTGCGCGGCAATCTCTTCGTATGACATGCCATCAGCATCGCGCAGCACGAGCGGCACGCGCAGCGTTTCTGTCAGCGTGTCCAGCACGGCAACAATCCGCTGACGCTCGTCGTCACCATCCAACGTCGTGTCGATGCTCGCAGGCGTCGAGAGTTCGGCGATGTCCGCATCACCGGTCTCGGTCAACCCAACCATCACCTGTCCACGCGTTTTCCGAAGAAAGTTCAAACAGTGGTTCACTTTTATCCGCCGTAGCCAACTTTGAAACTGCGCTCGATGCTCGAAACGACGCAATCCGAAGTACGCTTTGACGAACACCTCCTGCGCCAAATCCTCGGCGTCGGACGGTGATCGGCTGATCGTCCGGCAATTTGCCAGCACGAACCCCTGATGGCGTCGTACCAGCGTTTCAAACGGACGGGGATCGTGCCGATCGGCCTGGAGACGGAGAACCAACTCCTCGTCAGACAGCGCGGACACGTCGTTACTTCGCATCGATTGTGAGTGTTCGGGGAGTTAGACACGAGTGACATGGGCAAAGTCACGTCGCGACTAGGCGGTCGAGAAAACAATATATGCCTCGTCCGTGGTCGTGGGGTGTTCGCGTGCATACAGTGTATGTGACTTTTGTGAGGGCGCCGCTTGACGCGCAGCCTGTCGACGCGGATTCTTCGGGGCGAGGACGGTGTATTCAACGGTTCTTGGTGGCCATCACACAATGCGGAGGGATCCTGGCGGGAAAGTGCGCTTCACTATCGTCGGTGGCATGGTCACTGCCCAGGTCCCTGACTTATGCGTTGTGCTGTTCGCTCGCATTCGCAATCAAACCCGTCGCGGCCCAGCCTGCTGTCGGCCGATCGCGAGCGGCCACGGTCGCGCCATCGACGGCGCTGATTCTCCAGCAAGTTGCCGATCACGTGGCGCGCCTTGACTCGCTCGGCGCCCTCGCCGTCCTCGACTCAGCGATCGCACGAGACCGCCGCAGTGGCCCGCTCTGGAACCGCTACGGGCAAATCGCGTGGGGGATGTCCTGGAGCGCACCAGGGCCCGTGATGCGACCGGAGATGATCCGCTTGCGCATGCGAGCCGACTCCGCCTTTCGATACGCGGTCGCCTTTTCGTCCGACAGTGCGCGATACCATATCGACCTCGGGCGCTATGGCTTGGAGTCGAACCTGGTGTTTCTCCGCGCAGGCGCCAAGGGGAACTTCAGCGATGGCCTGAAGGCCGCGCAGTCGCAGTCGCGCGCGGATTTGACATCCGTGCTGACTGACGAGTTGGGGATGATTGAATGGAGCGAGTATGACAATGTGGTGCATCGCGCGCTGGAGAAAGCGCCTGATGAGGTGCAAACCACGGCGACCCCCCTGCGTACAGGCATCGCGCGCGAGAACACGCAGGGTCGGGGGGACAACAACGGTACGGCGCCAAATGCCGCAGCGACCCCACAGAATGCGTACCGGAACGATTACGGCCTGTTCTATCGTGATCGATTGGTGAACGTGATTCCACCTACCGGCGAAGGGCCGTATGCGCGCGCGCTTGGGCTGTTTCGTGAGGCCGTGCGCACGGATTCGTCGAACGTGCGCGCGCGACGGCATCTCTACATGGCACTGGCAGATCATCGTCGGTGGGATGACCTGCGTCAGGAATCCGAGCGGTGGATACAGCGCGACCCGGACGACGCGGATGCCCTGCTGGCGCTGGGTCTGAGCGAGGCCTCACAAGAGCGATTCACACAGGCCGCTGACGCGTTCGAGAGCGCGTTGGAGCTCATGACGCCGCAGAAGCGCGCCTCGTTCACCAGTATCACGCGTGTGCTGCAGCCATGGTCCCGAAGCACCACGCGCCAACTCACCGACTCTCTGCGCTGGAACCAGCTGAGCGCCGTTGAGCGTCGTCGCGAAGAAGTCCGCTATTGGAATCTCCTGGACCCGCGCGCAAATACGCCGGTGAACGAGGCACGTGTCGAGTTTCAGGCGCGCGTGGCGTATGCCGATCTGCGGTTTTCTGTCGAGGAATATCGGGTTCGCGGCGCCGACAGCGATCGTGGCGTGGCATGGGTGCGCTATGGTCCGCCGGACGTGATCTACAGTCTGCCACGCATGGGCTATGCGGAGATCATCTGGGTCTACGACCGTGCCAAGCTTGCTTTTGTCTTCCGGATGCGCACCGGGTTCAGCACCGCGCACAACGCCTTCGAAGATCAGTCGGTGGATTCCATCCACATGGAGCGCGCCGTCGATCTCAGCAATATGCCACTCGTTCGCAAAACGTGGCCGATGCGCGCGCGCGTGGCGCGCTTTCGCGCGGGCCCTGACTCGATGGACGCTGTCGTCACCGCGACGGTGCCGGTCCGTTCGCTGTTGGAGGGCGTGCAACTGGCTGGTCCGCTCCCGGTCACTGTGCAACTCGACGTCCATGACCCCGAGGCGCGTATTGTGGGCCGAGAGGTGCGACGCGTGAACCTGACAGCAGACTCATTACCGGTTGGCATCAATGGGACGTGGGTGCGTCGGCTGGGAATGGGGTTGAATGTTGTTCGGATTGACGCAGAACAGGTCGATGTGCAGCGCGCCGCCTCGGTGATTGTGGATGCTGACGTCGATTCCAGTAGCGGCTTTGGTATCAGCGATCTCCTGATGGGTACCAACCCACAGCGCGTCGGCACCGGGGATCCCGCGCGCTGGCGCGATATCAGCATCGCGCCCACGACGGCGGTTTTTCCGTGGTCGCAGGCCGTGGGCGTGGTCTGGGAGGCGTATGACCTGACGCCCGAGAACGGGAGCGTGCGCTACCGCATTCATCTCAGTCTGGGTCGCACCTTCACGTCCGACATGAAAGGATTTGTCGCGCGCATCGCCGCGTACTCGAAGAATGTGATGGAACGTGATGGCAGCGGAACGGGAAGTATTGCGGTGTCGTACGAGCAAGCGCGTCCCGCGAAGGCTATCGTCCCCGATTTTCTGTCGGTCAACCTGAAAGGGTCGGTGCCTGGCACCTACCGCCTCACCATCGAGATTGAAGACCTGGTGTCAAAGCGTCGAACGTCTCGCACCACGACCTTCGACCTCACGCCGAACTAAACGACAAGTGGCATTGGCCATGCCGATGGCGTAGCGCGACCACTACGCTCCCGCGCACGCGTTCAACGCCTTGCGCGTCGCTTCCGGCCGCGCACGGTTCATCCCGGTCAGTTCGCGCTTTTCCGTCAGCGCGGCCCACGCACTCAGACTGCGCTGCAGCCACGGTCTCGCCTCCGCGCAATGCGCATCGCGCGCCGTGCCACTGGCCAGTAGCGCTTGCTGGACGTGAAGGCGGCCCATCAGGTCATACAGACTGGCTGCGGAGTTGCGCACTCGACTGGTGGCGTCTGGCTGTGCAACAAGCGGCTCGGCGATTCGTACCGCCGTCTGCAAGTCGTTGTTGGCGGCGGCGAAATTGCGCGTTTCCGTGAACGCCGCGCCGCGACCGGCGTGCATCAGCACCAGATCAGGCGCATGACGTGGGTTCTCCGGTTCGCGCTGCTGCAGTGCACGCTTTAACACCAGCGCGCGATTGTACTCGGGAACGGACGCCGCAAACCGGCCCGCCGCCCGCAACGCATCACCCACCGCATGGTGGGTGAACGAAAGATCCTGCTGCATCTCTAAACTGACTGGATCGCTCGCCACGAGTCGGGCCGCAATGGCGAGCGCCGTCCGATGCGCATCCACCGCCGCCGCCGCTCGCCCCGCGCCAACAAGATCAAATCCCAGCGTGTTGTATGTGACGCCCAGGTTGCGCTGGAGCAGCGTGTTGGCCGGGTCTGCCTTCACCATGTCCAGCAGCATGCCCAACACCTGACGATCGGCGGCCATCGCATCGGCAAAACGCCCCGCGTCAGCCAGCGGGCGACGCTGGCGAAGATACCCGGACAACAGGTTGTTGCGCCGAGCGGCGTCGTCCGGATTGTCGGTCACAATACGCTCGAGCAGCTGCACGCCGTGCGCGAGATGAGCCGACCCTGTACTGTCATCGAGCGACAGTTCGAGCGACCCCAAATTGATCAGCGTATTGGCAAGCCCTCCCCGCACTTCAAGATCGTTCGGAACGCGCGGTAGCATCCGTTCGCGGATCGTGACCGCTGTGCGGTACGACGCGAGCGCCCGGGTGGTCTCGCCAACATTCGACATCCCGAACCCTCCGTAGACGTCCCCCAGCACGTAGTAGAGGTCCGCCAGCGCACGCTGCTTGGCGATACTGCCGGAGTCGAGGAGCACGGCACGTGAAATAGCGGCCCGGGCGACTTCGAGATTGACAACGGCACTTTTCACATCGCCCGTTACCACTTGCAGGTTGGCCAAGCCGTGGTGCGCCAACGACAACGCGGCCAGCGCGTCCCCGTTCTGCGATGTGGTGTCAATCGACCGCGCAAGCAGTGTGACAGCAGTCTGATAACTGGTGAGCGCGGACTTAGTGTCGCCCAAATTGGCGTTGTACGAATTGCCCTGCACCAGTCCCAGCCGTTGATATGCAACGCTCAGCTCGCGTTCCAGCAGCGAATCACCTGCGGCTTCTTTCATCAGGCCGTCCAGCGACGCCACGGCCTTCGTGACCAGCATTCCACGCACGGGCGTTGAGCCCGGCAGACTGACAATCGCATCGTGCACGTCAAACAGGAACGTCGTTGCCAATGAGCGGATTTCGGCAAACCGTCGCTCGGCACGTGCACGTTCCATGCGTGCCACGCGCGCCTGCCACAACGTGGCGCCGACTCCACTCAGTGCGGTCACGAATATCATCGTCGCCACTGACAACGCGGCGCGGTTGCGCTGCACAAACTTCGACAGGCGATACCGGGCGGTATCACGCTGGGCCAGCACTGGGCGACGCTCCAGGTAGCGCGCGATATCGTCGGCGAACCGCTCGACCGAGCTGTACCGTCGCTCCGGCTCGCGACGAATGGCCATCAGGACGATCGTGTCGAGGTCGCCACGCAACTGCCGTGCGGGAATCGCCGATGTCGGCGCGGTGCTCCTGAGCGCCGCGACACTGGGCATCACGGGATCCGTTTCGCTGACCGCTCGGACATACGCATCACTGCGCGTCGAGGCTGACGCAAAGGGCCGCTGTCCCGCCAGCAACTCGTACAGCAGCACGCCAAGCGAGTACACGTCTGTTGCCGTCGTTACCGGTTCACCCCGCAACTGCTCGGGACTCGCGTATTCCGGCGTCATGGCGCCAACCGTTTCGGTACGGACCGACGGTGCTGGATCGGGACTGGGCAGCAACAGCTTCGCGATTCCAAAGTCGAGCAACTTGGGCACGCCGTCTGCCGATACCACGATGTTACTCGACTTGATATCGCGATGCACGATCAAATTCCGGTGCGCGTGGTGTACCGCGCCACACACCGTGCGAAACAGCTGCAAGCGATCGCGCACCGGCAACGACCGCGTGGCGCAGAACTCGCTGATCGACTGCCCTTCAACGTACTCCATCACAAAGTACGGGACGCCGTCGTCGGTCGTACCGCCATCGAGAAGGCGCGCAATGTTGGGATGTTCGAGCGCCGCGAGGATCTGGCGCTCGTGCCGAAAGCGCGCCACAATGGCGTCGGTATCCATGCCGCGCTTGATCAGCTTGATCGCAACACGCTGCGTAAACTGCCCATCGTCACGCGTCGCGAGATACACGGTGCCCATCCCGCCGCGTCCGATCTCGTGCAGCGGGCGATAGGGACCGATCCGTTCGCGCGGCATCGCAGCATCGTGGAACGTGGTCGCGTCAGCCACCAACGCGACGGCCGGTGTTTCCAGAAATTCCGCAGCGTTATCGTGAGACGCTACCAACGACACGATCTGTGCGCGCAGCTCGACGTCATGGGCATACTCGCGCGTGAGGAACGTGTCACGCTCGCTGGGGGCAACCTCGATCGTGGCCTGAAACCCGGCCTTCACACGTTCCCAGTCGTCGCGGCGCACGCTGCGGTTACGGCGCGGTGTCAACAAGGGCGCGCCGCAACCACGCCTTCGCCATGGCCCACTCGCGTTTTACCGTGGCAGGCGAGATCTCGAGCACGGTAGCGGTCTCTTCAATACTCAGCCCCGCGAAGAATCGTTGTTCGACCACCTGTGCTTGCCGCGGGTCGAGGGCGGCGAGTGCCGTGAGCGCCTCGTCGAGTGCGACCAGATCCAGGTCGCGTCCGCCAGACCACGACACCGAGTCGTCAAGCGTGACGCGCGTCGCCATCCCCAGCCGTTTTGCTGCGTTCCGCGCCTCCGCGTGCGTGACCAGAATGCGGCGCATCATTTGTGCGGCCACACCAAAAAACTGCGCGCGATTGACCCAATGGACGGTGCGCTGCGCGCTGAGCCGAAGGTAGGCCTCGTTGACGAGGGCGGTGGGCTGCAGCGTGTGATCCTCGCGCTCGGACGTCAACACCCTTTGCGCCAGCCGGTGCAATTCCTCGTAGACCAGGGGCAGCAACGCATCGAGCGCGGCCTTGTCGGTCGCGTCGCCACCGGTGCGCACTGTGGTCAGGTCAGGCAGCGAAGCGTCAGGCAGACGGGCCTTCCAAAAACTCGATGAGCCGAATTGGCACTGTTTCCGGCGTTTAGAAATGAGCGCCGCATACACATTCGCCTGCGGCACGTGCAAACAAGGGGGAGCTTATGACGGGACGTTACACCGCGAACAGCGACAGGCGCAACCACCACGGCCGCACTCGGACCCAGCGGGCGCTGCGCGTGGCCCGATACCTCCTGATGGGTGCTCTGACCGCAGGATCTGCCTGCCCGGAATATTGCTCGGAGCCTACGGATCCTGGGGTTGGAGCAAGGGATGCCATCCTTGCAGTCTCGACATCTCCTCCGCAACAGCGCGTGGCGCAGGGCGCCACGACGTTGTTTCAAGTCACGATCCAGCGGGGGAATTTTGCCGGTCCCGTGACCCTCTCCGTGCCGGCTCCCAGCGTGCCGCCAGGCGTGACGATCGAGTTCGATCCGCCAACGCTGGCGCCGGGAGAGACGCAGGCGGTAGCGAGAGTGATCGTTAGCGAGACAGCACCCGTGCAGTACGTGTCCGAACCGCCGATCTTTGAGATTCCAGTCTTGGCCACCGGGCCCAACGGAGTCAGCGGCTCGGCGCTGCTGCGTGCACAGTTGGTCGCGTCGTCGAGAGCGGGAATCACGCTCAACGTCACGCCAGCGGCCTTCTCCGTGCAAGTTGGCGAGGTCAAGGAGGCACTTATCACTATCGCACGTCAAGGCAACTACAGCGGTCCAGTCACTGTCGCGCTCACAGTCGCGCTCACACGAAACGCAGGCTTGAGCGCGACCGTGACGCCGGTTGCGGGCGTTCCCGACACATGGCTCGCGCGAATCTCCATCGACGATCCCGCGGTTTTCATAGCTGGTTTGCTGGTCGGAGGAGCTCCAGTTCAGTTCGTCATTCGCGCGACCCCGCAAGGGCTCCCGCCGGTACAGGTGGACCTGCAAGTGATCGCTTTACAGCCCTTCATCGTGCCGAGTGCCGCGCGCAACGTATCCGTCGCCGCGGGCTCGCAGGACACCGTGACAGTATTTGTCGGACGCTCGGTAGGATATTCGGCGCCCGTTGCTTTCTCGGTGGACAGCGCGGCGGCGGGTATCACCGGCACCTTTGCGCCTAATCCCGCGCTGGACGGCGCCACGAGGCTAACCCTGCGTGCCGATGCGAATATGTCTGCAGGGACATATCAGGTTCGTTTGCTAGCCGCTCCTGCGGAGGGATCGGGCGCAACCATGAAGGTGGCGCGCCTGAACGTGCTCGTGACTCACCCGTACGTGCTGACTGTGCCCAACGTGACTGTCGCCGCCGGCAGGACGACTACGGATAGCGTATCGGTGATGCGAACTGGAGGTTTCGCCGGTGCGGTAGGTGTGAGCTTTTCTGCCACCAGCGGCGGTGCGCTGCCGGTTGGTATGAATATCACCCTTGGCGAAAATCCCGTGTTACAGAGTGGAACGACGATACGAGTAGCCACCACGACTGCAACGCCCGCTGGCACCTACCCACTTCGTGCCGTCGGCGTCACCGGGGGTGCGCCCACCGCTATCGCGCCATTCACCGTAAACGTGACTCCCGCGGCGTCGGCCGTGGCGAGCATGCAGATTGAGCCACAAAACGCCGAGATCACCGCACCGGCCACACAACAGTTTGCGGCGCGGTTATTCGACGCGAGCGGCGCCGTGATCCCCGTGGAAAGTGGCGGAGCGGTCGAGTTTACGTCGTCAAACACCGCCGTCGCCGGTATCAACCTCGCCAGTGGTCTCGCCAGCAGTGTGTTTACTGGCTCTGGCATCGCCATTATCACCGCGCGCTACGTGCGTAACGGTATTCCGGTCGTGCAGTCCTTCACCTCGTTGACCGTGTATCCCGCATTCTCGGCAGGTCATTACGGATCAGCGACGATGTCGACGCAGGGCAATGTGCGTACAATACGGCCTGTTGAGTCGGTCATGTTCCAGATTATCGTCCGGGCTGCGAACGGTATGCCTGTCACGTCTGGCATCACGCCCGCGCCCGTGGTGACGTCTTCGAATTCCACGGCGATTAGAATTGAGCCGATCACCGGGCCGGTAGCGGGCTATTTCTACTTCATGACCGCTGCGTTTGGTGCGGCACCCGGTACCGAAGTGCGAATTCGGTATGACGTGCGAGGCGCAGGCGGGGAGTTGGTGATCAAGGTGGTGGCAGGGCCGTAGCGAGCGGTGTGTATTGGGTAGTCATGCCCGCGTCGCGGGGGTTTGCGGCGCGGGTGCGACAAGAGTCTCCTTCTTCTTTCGGTCAGCCCGTAAGGAGCGGCGGGCATCGGTCCCAGGCTCTCGCGCAGTGATGGCTCACGAGTCCGGTCAGGGCGCTCGGTGGCCGAACGCCAATCGATTTTGCCTCGACGGACGTGGGCGCCATTGAAGTCGAGAGTTTGATCGGGCGGTTGACGCACGGCAATGCGACCTGAGCAATACAGGTCTGGCGTCTGACACGGTGGAATGTCTTACCGGTGCACCCGTCGGTACAGCAGCTTGGTGACGCATGGATCACGTCCGGACGGTCGTCAGCACTGCAGGTACTCAGCGTAGTCGTCGAAGGGGGATTCAATCTCCTCATCAATCCTGCGCACGCCGACTTCGCGCTGGTGACAGTCGACACCGTTTCCCCCTACGAATTCGATCAACGACTGCTGCGGTGATGCCGCACGACCCGCAGCAGTCTTCGCCTCACGTCAGTCGCCGAACACCGCCGAGCTCTCGTGGGCCTTCTCGCTGCCGTAGGACACCGACGATGGCGGGACCTCCGCACCGAGTCGCGTAGAAATCGCGTAGCCACCGAAGGTCAGGAAACTGACCGCAATCACCATGACCGCGCGGTTGATCACCTTCATCGTGTGCGCATCATGCGCGTCGTCGCAAAGTTCGTCGAACATATGTATATGAACGTGTTTGAAAAGTCGTGAGGCCGAGGAATCCCCAGAAGGGAGTTGTGTTGTCAAATATCGACACCCCTACCAACTTTTTGAACCCCCGTTGGCGCCGCCTGACGATCTGTGCCAGCGCTGAAACGCGCTGTGTCATTATTCACTCACCGCTGTGCGACTCAGCACTCGGCCGTACCCCGTGATCACCGATCCAATCACCACGACCACCAGCGCCCAGGCGTAGGTATTGTACAGCCCGATTTCGCCAGCGCTCAGCAGCGGCATCTGCTGCGCGGCTCCACTCTGCGTGGCACCTGCCGCAAGGATGGTAGGCAGAAAATACGGGAGCAGAAACGGCCACGTACACACTGTGAGATCGAGCAGATTGGCTCGCCGATACCCGGTTATCCCAAACCGTTCTCCGGTGTGACGCGCGAATTCTCCGACCGCGAGAATGGCCACCACGCTGTGCGTCGTGAGCAGCACCGCACCCGACACCACGGCCACGATCCACGCTTCGGCAGCGCGCGGTGATTGGGCCCGTCCATTCGCCGCTCGTACCAGGCGATCGAGTGCGTCGGTCGCTTGCAGCGTGCCAACAAGCGCCACGAGCAGCAGTGTAAACACAATCACGCCCACCGACCGCTGCATGCCATCCACCAAGAGTCCTGTGGCACCGAACGTTTCCGGCGCGATGTGCAGCAGAGCGTGCGGAGAGGCAAGACCCAACCCGAGCGCGATTGCGACAGCGCTCAGCACACCGAAGAGCAGCGCTTCGATGAGATGGCGTTTGGCCAACAACAGGGCGATTACCAACGCGGGCGAGCACAGCAGCCACAACGCGGCAATCCGCACCGCTGCACCCTCCGGTGCGGCGCCCGCGCTGTGTACCGTCACGCCGCTGCCTCCTAACAACGCTGACGCCACCAACGCGACGACGCCCGCGGGGATCGCATAGCGCAACCGACTTCGCACCGTCCCACCGATATCGACATGCTGCGATCCGCTCGACGCGATGGTAGTATCTGACACCGGGGAGATCGAATCGCCAAAGGTGGCTCCGGCCAGAATCGCACCCATGAGCGCGGCCGGCGCCGCTGCCGCTGGGCCTCCGGCTGGATAGAGCAGTGGCCCACACAACAGAATCGTGCCGAAGCTTGTCCCCGTGGCCGTCGACACCACTACACACGCCAGGAAGGCTGCGGCCACATAGGCTCCGCCCGTCACGTGCAGCGCGCGGGCCAGCCACGCCAACGCGGCCACAAAACCCGCGCCGTTGAGCACCGCGCCCATCACGCCGGCAAACAGCCACGCACAAATCATCACCATCACGACTCGCTGGCTCATCCCCTCCAGCATGGCCTCGGCGTATCGTGCCCGATCGCGCGCCAGCAGCAGGCCAACGATGAGGGCGCCAAGCAGAATGGGCCAGAACCCCTTCTCATCGGGCGCTCCGTTGAGCGCCAGGAACGCAACACCAGCCAAGAAGCAGACAAACGGCGCGAGCGCACCGGCAAGCCCGCCGTAGAATCGCAATGGGTCGCTCGGCGTTGCAAACAGCACCGTGGAGGCTGAAGGGGTTGGCATGTGGCCGAAGAAGATCGTGCGAGGCTATCATTCGCGCCATGTCAGACGACACCTTTTCTCTTTTTGATCTGCGCGTGGATGTGATCGCGACCGATCGGCCGATGGTCTGCAATCATCAGGCGGGTGACTGGTTCACGTTGGTAGGCGAGAATCTGTCCTTTCCTCCCGGACAGACGTTTCCGCTCTATCCGCTTGCCGCGCTCCTCCCATTGCTCCCCGCAAAGCAACGTCCAACGCATCGCAATGACTGGATGACTACCGACGCCGAGATCGCGTGTCCCGATCCACAGTGCGGCGGCCGTTTTCGCATTTCGCGCACGGGTGTCAGCACCTTCCGGCACGCCGACGTGACAGCGGTGCCGCTGCCGCCTTGCTCAGACAGCGAATGACCGCGACGCCGATGATCCCGTCTACGACACTCGCGCGCGGCTACACCATTCCGCGACTGATCAAAGGCGGATGGCAGCTGGCCGGCGGACACGGCACGATCGATCACGACGAGGCCATCGCCGACATGATGGCGTATGCCGACGCCGGGATCACCGCCTTTGATTGCGCCGATATCTACACCGGCGTGGAGGAGCTGATCGGTGAGTTTCTTCGCGCATGGCGCGCGCAGCACGGCGCCTCGGCGGTGCCGATCCGCGTACACACAAAATGCATACCGGACCGTGATGCACTGCGCACGCTGTCGTTTGATACGATCGAGCGTCTGATCGATCGGTCACGCGCGCGATTGGGCGTGGACACACTGGACCTGGTCCAGTTTCACTGGTGGGACTACGACGTACCGGGAATTGAAGCGGCGGCGCTCCATCTCGCGACGCTGCAGCAGCAGGGCGCGATCTTGCACATCGGCGTCACAAACATGGACACCGCGCACCTGCGTGCATTGCTCGACGCCGGCGTGCCTGTCGTATCGCACCAGGTGCAGTGCTCACTGATGGACCGTCGTGTGTTCGGCCCGATGGCGTCGCTGTGCGCTGAGCGTGGTATCGGCGTGCTCGCCTTCGGCGCGCTGGCCGGCGGGTTTTTTCACGAACGGTGGCTTGGGGCGAAAGAGCCCTTGGCGCCATTCGAGAATCGCTCCTTGCTCAAGTACAAACTGATAATCGACGAGGTTGGCGGCTGGTCGTATTTTCAGGAGCTTTTGCGTGCACTGCACGCCATTGCCGTAGTACATCAGAGCACGATTGGTGCGGTCGCCTTGCAGAGTGTGCTCGCCGAATCAGTGATTGCTGCCTGCATCGTGGGGGCGCGCCACACGCGGCATCTCGCGGCGACTTTGAGAGCGAGCCGTCTCTCCCTTTCCGCGCAGGACCGGCGCGCGATACGCGACGTGTTCGACAGCGCGCGCGAGCTGTCGGGAGACGTGTATGCGTTGGAGCGCGAGAAGGGTGGGACCCATGCGTCCATCATGCGATACAATCTGAACTCCGCGTGAATCCTGTCGCGCTGGTGGGCTCCCGCTCTACACTGGCGCGCCTGCTTTTCCCGTCATGGGCGTTCTTCGACGCACCCACGTCGCCTCCGCTGCTTGAAATTCGACAGCACATTGGCATTGTAGCGGGTGGGACGTGGCAGTCCGCATTCACGGCGCCCACTCGTCGCTGGTGGCATCTGCTGTTCAATCCGATGGGGAACCAGGTGTTGTGGTACCAGACGCAGATCGAGCGGTTTTGCGCGAGTGTCGCGAATGGCGTCCCAGGCGATATCGCGGATGACGGGGGCGACGCCGCGGAACAGCACGACGACGCAATGATCGTTCGGGAGATCGCTGAACGCTGCATACCGCCGCTGTGGCCGCGCCACGGCTCGCCAAGCTGGCAATACCGGATCGTGGTTGCGTGGCACTCCGCAGACTCAGGCTCTCCGATTGTCGTTTTCGAAAGCGACGTATTGGCGTGACGCCCACCGGTGAGGCGCTGGCGTCATTTCCGGCGGCAGTCGCCGTGGTACGCGTGCTGGCCGGTCTCGCGTCCCTCGTGAACGCCCTCGAGCTCCTCTGGCTTGTTCTCACGGACACCCGCTCCGGCCTCCAAGGCCGCGAGGCGCTCAAGACACAGCGGGGCATGGTACTTCGAGTGCCTGACGGCCGTGGATTTGCGATGATCTTGCTGCTGCAATGTGTCGCAGCCGTTGCGCTCATTGCACGCGCTGACGCAATACCCGCCGCGCTGCTGCTGGTCACCACCTACCTCACCGCCGTACGCTTTCGCGGGAATGTAAATGGCGGCAGTGATGCGATGCTCTTCACCATACTTGGTGGCCTGACACTGGCCCTACTCGATGACGCGCCCATGTTCTGGCGCGAAGCCGGGCTTCTGTATGTCGCCGCGCAACTCGTGCTGTCATACCTTCGCGCGGGTATCGCGAAGGCTCGGCACCGTGCGTGGTGGACCGGCGATGCGCTGCGGGAGTTTTTGGCGCTTCCGGCGTACGGTGTCCCCGCCGGTGTGTGGTCCTCGCCACCGCTGCTGCGCGCGATAAGTACCGCGGTCATCCTCTTTGAGTGCGCATCGCCACTCGTGTTTGTCCACCCGAACTTCTGCGCACTCTTCATCGCTGCGGCGTTTGTCTTTCATGCGATGACTGCCTTGCTGTTCGGGCTCAACCGGTTCTTGCTTGCGTGGACAGCCGCCTTGCCGTCGCTATGGTACGCGGTGCATCGCGCGCTCTGACTCTAGCCCACCCAGGGCGGCCTCGTTACGGTATGAGCGGTTCGCTACGGCCAGGTGAAAATATCCGTCGTGGGATTTGCCAGCCGCGCGCGCGCGATTTGCGACGGTTCTCTCCAGAAGGCGCGCGCAGTGGCACGATACGACACCCGAACGTCCACGCCCTTGGCGTGGCGGTCGGCCACCAGGGGATACGCGATATCGACGCGAGCGAGTGAGCGCGACGCGCGAGGGACGGCGGCCAGCACCGACACGCCTACACTTCCGCGAAAGGCGCTCTCACCGTACGGCACTTTCCCGGCCCACATCTGCCCTCCATCAGCGAAGCCAGCCAGCCCCCATCCGAGATAGCGCGAGATGCCAGGCATTATGAAGCGACGCTCGCCACGCACGATCGCTCGGCGGGCACCGCTCAGTCTCGAGCCGGTGTACCCACGTACTCCGGAGAGCCCATCGGCGATGGACAGCTGATACGGGACGCTATCGGTGGTCGCACTCACGTACTCCACCGACACGATACCCGTCTGCCGCGGCGACGGTCGCGCGTACCACGCCAGGCGTCCGCTCACCACACCGTCACCCCACCCCGTGGGATTCTGCCGCGTCTCCGCCTGCACACGAAGGCCGACAAACGAGCGCGCATTGCCAACGCCGGTATAGAGATCGGCCGTCGCGAAACGGCGTGAGTCATCACCACCAACGCCTTTGCCAACCGTGGTAGACACCTGCATGCCGCGCGCGATGTCCTGAGCTGCTTCGAGTCCGTCAAAGGCCGTCACTCTCACGAAGGTCAACGCGCGAATACCAAGCACGGCCCCGACGCGAGTCGATGTTTGCGCGCCGAATCGATTGGTAAGCGCCGCATCGGTCGTATCCACAAGACCGCGATCGGTGAGGCGAACGACCTGCCCACCATTGGTGCGACGCTCAAAGCTGGTCAGGGCGCCGAGCAAATACGTCACGCGACCGATCGTGTTGAGTCGTACGGCAAACCCGGCGTCCGCCCGCTCACGCGACGACGCAATCGAGAACGCATCACCAGCCGTACGGGTAAACGACGCGTAGCCGTCATCTTTGACATAGCCCGCATATCCTGCGGTATGTTGCAAGTCGGTGTAGAACGGGCGCCCCAACGAGACGTTGGTAAAGCTGCCGAGTGGAGTTCGCGCCATGTCGACCAACGCGATGTTTGGCGCCCCGAACAGATGATAGTCCGCGTATCGCACGCCAAAGCCATCGCGGAAGGCGCCGCCGTCCCGCCAGCGCACGGCCGCCGTTTGCCCGGATCCGGCGATATTCGAGTTGCCCAGCTCGATCTCACTGGGGCGCGAGTTGCGAAGTCCCAATCCGAAAATTGGACGAAAATCATCCACCGTTTCGACAAGAATGCGCACGCGCCCATCGGATTCATCAAACACCCGCACGCGTGCATCGGCGAGATACGGCTGCAAGCGCAAAAGACGCTCCGTTTCGCTGCGACGCTGCTCCGTGCACGACTTCCCTTCTTTGAGCTGCACAAACGGCTGGATTGCGCTCGGCCGAGTAGGGGTGCCCAGGAGCAGCGGTTGCAACGCGGCTCGGGCCCATTCAGGGGCTCGTTGCTTGTCCATAACCGTACGATTGGAGCGCTGAATGTCGATGCGTGCGATGATCTTTCCGTCGCAGGATACCAATCGCTCAGCACTCTCCGGAGCGTCCTGCGCTGCCGCGGCTTGCCCAACGCACAGCAGGCCAATCACATGCGCGGCACGCGCGATGATCTTCGCACCGTTCACGGCGATCGCCCTCCGGCCGGAACGTGGTCCTGATCGGGTTCGCTGCCCTCGGGCGGCGGCTCGTACGCGTACGTGAGCACCATCGCCACGATCCAGCCAATGACCGTCCAACCGAGCAGCAGGTTGATGGCGGTGACCTTCCACCGCCGAGTGCTCTTCCGGGTCCACGCCAGCATCGACGGCAGCACATACACCAACGCCACGGCGATGACCATGACGACGCCCTTGGGAACACCGCCGCCCTGATAGCGAAAGGCGGTGTCGGCGGGAATGACCTGCAGCGCAGCGAGCATGCCGAAATGTACGTGATCGACGAGCCCGTGTCGCCAAGGCCCGTCTCCAACGTCACGCGACGCACCAGGGCGAAATAGTACCGGTACATGTTCTCAGAGAGGGCCATCTGGCGTACCAGCACCTGCGCTCCCGTCGCAACCGGTACGCCATCATAGGGCTGGAACCGCCAGATCCGCCGCCCATCCAGGCCGTCGTCGGGCGCGATGACACGCCGAGCTTCGGTCCGAACGATCCTATGCGATCCTGAAAGGACAGCGAGTCGATGGGCGGCACGGCCTCAAGCGCTCAGTCGCTTCGTACAACAGATTCGTCAGCGGGCCGATCGGACGCCAGAGCGTTCGCCCGCAGATTGGCGGGCCATGCTCGCGGAGTTGCGCGCCAGTCCGCCGTGGCTTGAACGTATTGCCATTCGACTCGGCGATCGCATTTACTACGTGCGGTTGCGTGATGTCGACTGGATCGAGGCGGACGGCAACTACGTTCGCCTGCATACCGGCAACAAATCGCACTTACTGCGGCGCGCGATGCGACAACTCATTGAAGAACTGGATCTACGTCAATTCGCACGCATTCACCGCTCAGCGATCGTGAATATCGAGCGTATCGAGCGACTGC
>Ga0105048_10000992_pt1 | contig 45678 bp, 41 predicted proteins | sample MAT05_FD_78382 | JGI IMG/M metagenome (GOLD analysis project Ga0105048, IMG submission 78382) | Freshwater microbial communities from Lake Fryxell liftoff mats and glacier meltwater in Antarctica - MAT-05 | ecosystem: Environmental > Aquatic > Freshwater > Ice > Liftoff microbial mat | place...
CCGCCGAGGGCTTTCTGCTCGCGCCCGATCCGACCAGCGAGGAGGATTGCACGGTTGGCGGTGCCCTCGCCTGCAACGCCTCGGGGGCGCGCTCGCTGCGGTATGGTGCGACGCGCGCGCACGTCCGCGGGCTCACCGTGGCGCTGGTGAACGGCGACGTGCTCGAGTTACGGCGGCCGTCGCTCGAGAAGAACACCGTCGGCTATGCTCCCGTGCACGACCTCGTCGACTGGTTCATCGGAAGCGAGGGCACACTCGGCGTGATCCTCGAGGCTGAGCTTGCGCTCCTGCCGCTGCCGGCGTGGGTCATCGGGCTGGGCGTCCCCTTCCCTACGGAGACGGCGGCGCTGGCGTTCGTGGTGGCGGCGCGGCAGTCGCGCACGCTGGCGCCGCGCTGCCTCGAGTTCCTCGATGCCGGTGCCCTCGCGATCGCACGCACGGCGGCGCAGGACGAGGGATGGGCGCGCGAGGCATCGGCGCTGATCTACACCGAGCTCTCCGGCGGCGAGGCCGACGAGCCGCCGCTCGACGGGTGGCTGGAGCTGGCCATGGAACATGGCGCGCTCGAGGACGACATCCGCGTGTACGAGGGTGAGGCCGCGCTGCGCGAGGCGCGGCGTCTCCGGCACGCCGTGCCGGCCACGATGCACGAGCGCGCGGCGCCGCACCGCCCCAGCGGCGGACGGCGCGTGTCGACCGACTGGGCGGTGCCGTATCACCGGCTGGGCGACGCGCTTGCCGCATCGCGACGCGCGGTGGAGGCGCGTGGGCTCGCGCAGCCCGTCACGTTCGGGCACGCGGGCAACGGCCATCCGCACCAGAACTTCATTGCGCGCGACAGCGCAGAGCTGGAGCGCATCACCGATGCCGTCGGCGAGACGCTGCGCGAAGTGATTGCGCTGGGCGGCACCGTCGCCGCAGAACATGGGATCGGCAAGATCAAGGCGCGTTGGCTGCCGTTGCAGATGTCGGGTACGCAGCAGGCCATGATGCGAGCCATCAAGCGTGAGCTCGACCCGCACACCCTGCTCGCACGGGGCAACATTCTGTGAGCGCCTTCCGCTCCGTCGTGCTCGATGTCGATTCCACGGTCTCGGCGCTCGAGGGGATCGACTGGCTCGCCGAGCAGCGCAATGCCGCCGTGGCAGAGCTGGTGACGGCGCTGACGGCCGATGCCATGGAGGCCCGGGTGCCGATCGATGCGGTGTACGGTCGCCGCCTCGACCTCATCCGTCCGACCCGGGAGGAAGTGGCCACACTCGCGCAGGAATACATCGCCACCGCCGTGCCAGGTGTGCGCGATGCCGTGCGGTGCTGGGTCGCCGCCGGTGTGCACGTGAGTCTCGTCAGCGGCGGGCTGCGTGACGCCCTGCTGCCGCTGGCAGCGTTTCTTGGCATCGATTCGCGTGACGTCCATGCGGTCGAAGTCGAGTATACGGAGGGCGTGGCGCTCGCCGTCCGATCCCCGTCGCCGCTTGCGACGCGCGGCGGCAAACCGCTGGTCGTGGCCGCGCTCGACCTGATTCGGCCGGTACTCGCCGTTGGCGATGGCGCGACCGACGCGGAGCTCGCACCGGTGGTGGATCGCTTCCTCGCCTTCACTGGCGTGGTGCGGCGACCGGCGGTGGTCGGCGCCGCCTCGGGCGAGGTGTCGTCCTTCGCGGCGCTCACGCACATCGTCCTCGGCACACCATGATCAGCAACGGGACCTTCTTTCTGCCCGGCCCGACCGAGGTGCGACTTGAGATACTCGCGCAGCTGACACGCCCGATGCTGCCCCACCGCAGCGCGGAGTTCGAGGCGATCTACGCGAACTGTGATGCCGGGCTGAGGCGCATCTTCCGCACCACGCGGCCTGTCTACATCGCCTCGGCGTCGGCCACGGGGCTGATGGAGGCCGCCATTCGTTGCGCTCCCGCGGGCACCGTGCTGGCGCTGGTGAATGGTGCATTCTCGGAGCGTTTCGCTCAGGTGGCGCTGAGCTGCGGGCGCACGGTGGTGCGCGACGACATTGCGCTCGGAATGCACCACACCCCTGCGCAGGTCGAAGCGCTCCTCGAGCGAACCGGGGCGCGTGTCGTGACGCTGACGCACTCGGAGACATCCACCGGCGCACTGAACGACATCGAGGCAATCGCGCAGGCCGTGCACGCTCACGGCGCGGTGATTCTCGTCGACAGCGTCACCGGCCTCGCAGGCGCACCGCTCGAGATGGATGACTGGGGGCTGGATTTCGCCTTCACCGGCTCGCAGAAGGCGCTGGCGCTGCCGCCTGGACTCGCGCTCGGGGTCGCCAGCCAGGCGTTCATCGACGCTGCGGCCGAGAATGGCGACCGAGGCACGTACTTCGACCTGGTGGAGTTCGAGAAGTACGCCAGCAAGAGTCAGACGCCGAACACACCGGCCATCTCGCTGTTTTTTGCGCTCGAGGCGCAGGTGGCGGCGATCGCTGCGGAAGGGCTCGAGACGCGCTGGGAGCGCCACCGGATCATGCAGGCCCTCACGATCGCGTGGGTGCACGCACTGGCGGGGAATCTGGACCCGTCGTTCGGCGTACTGGCGCCACCCTCGGGGCGATCACCGACCGTGACCTGCGTCACACTGCCAGCCGCGCTCTCCGGTGTGCGAGTCGCGGCTGGCGTTGCCGCCGACGGCTACGTGATTGGTGCCGGCTACGGCCCACTGCGGGACCGCACCATCCGGATCGGGCACATGGGCGACCATTCCCCGGAGGCGCTCGTCCGATGCCTTGCGGTCGTGCGTCACGTGCTCGTGGGGCAACTCGCCGGCGGCTGACGGAGCGCCGGCTTGCTCAGGTGCCGTACGCCGGGCGCAGGATCGCCATGGCGTCGGTCCAGGCGCTCGCCATCTCGTTCACCGTCTGCGAGACATCGGGCATTCGCCCTGACTGCGGCACTCGGACGAGGCGCTGGTGCAGGCTTCGCGCGCCACGGGAGACCGCCTTCAGTGGTTCCACGGCGCCCTGCACCGGCTGTCCATGGCCCGCCAGCCAGCGGCAGGCGTCCCCGGCGAGCTCGAACGCTGCGCCGCACTGGTGCAGCGTGGCGTAGGCCCAGCGTTGGTAGTGCGACGCATCACCACCGGAGAGCCAGCTCCCGTGCGCACGGAGCGCCTCGCCGAAGGCGACGACGGGGTTGTCCGCCGGGAGGCGCGTTCCGTGCAAGCGAGCCAGCGCGATGCCGATCTCGCCCAACTCGGTCCGGCTGCGTGCCATCAGGCGCTCCAGCTTGACGAGTCGCGTGGTGGGCGGAAGGTGCGCGGCGCCGATACCGGCCGCGAGCAGCGCATCGAGATCACGACCCGCGATGGTGCCGCCATGCGCACCGTGGATGTAGTGCAGCTCGTGCGCGTGGCGGTCGTAGCCGGTGACGGCAATGACGGTCGGCGCGTGCTCACGCTGGTAACCGCTGCCGATCATGTCCGGGAGCTGAAACAGGTCGACGTCCACCAGCACCGCATTGCCGCGGTCGAGTTGCGCGACCAGGTGCGCGAGCAGCGGCCGCCAGACATGCAACGATTCGACGGCGATACCGTGGCAGCTCCAGAGATCGGCCGCAGGAAGGCCGACCTGTGTCCACTGGTCACCCTCGAAGCTGGCGCACATCGACGACATCAGCAGCGGCTCGGCCTCCAGCCCCAGCGTGTGGAGGAGGGCGAGCCAGGTGTCGGTGCCGGCGTTGGTGGTGCTCCAGATCCTGGCACCGGCCAGCCAGGGGTGGGCCCCGTTCCAGGCGAGCGCCGGTGCACCCACTGCGCCCGAGAAAAACTCGACGTCCGAACGCACAGCCATAATCCGTGACCTTCCATGCACCCGTCCGAGACAGGCACGTCAGCTCAGTAGCCATCGAGCAGGCCGCCACGACATCGCGAGGCACTGCGAACGCGTTGCCAGCGCCGATGAGCTGGCTACGCGACTCCGAATTCTATAAGAAAATCTTAATCCGGGAAGCGCCGGAGCACCTGCCCATTGGTCGGAATGGCCGGCGTCGTCCCCGTGGTGTCAGCTACGCTCTCCCGTTTCGAGCGCCGCGAGGCCGATCGCGAGATCGCGAGGCGCGTAGAGGTGAAGGCCGCAGGGCACGAAGCCTGCGGCGGCGAGGCGAGCGCCGTACCACGCCGGCGGTTTCGGACGCATCGTGGCGACGTCGCCCTCGATCTCGTCATCCTTGGTGAACAGCTCCAACCAGGCGAGGCCGCTGGTGTGCAGCCGCAGCTGCTCGAGCACGCCTGCAATCTGCTTGCTCGGGAGATAATTGAGTACGCCGCAGCAGATGACAAGGTCGAAGCCCTCGGGATGAGTCTCGTGCAGTCCCAGGTCCGCCAGCCGTTGCACGGTACCCAGCCGCAACCCGCGCCGACGACCGAACCGCTGCACCGCGTATTCGCTCGGTTCGACGCCGATGTAGCGCAGGTTCGGGCGGACCGCCGCGAGCATCGGCTGCCAGTGCCCCTCACCGGCACCCACGTCGAGCACCGTGCGCACCGGGCGGTCGAGCACGTACTCCGCTGCGGACAGGGTGAAGGCCACGATGCGGCGGATCTGCGCCGGTGTGCGAACCCGGTGGGTCCGGCTCCGGTACCATTTGTCGAAATACGCCTTGTCGTACGTCATCGGGGATGGGGCGTGGGCATTGTGGCGGTGGCGGGCGAGGCGCAGATTCGCGCGCGTGCCTGCCACCTCCACTGAAGCTGACCACGCGGCGCTCCGCGCGCGACTGGCGACACATCTCCCACCGACGTGGCGCACACGGTTCGCCCCTGCCCCGACCGGGCACCTCCACCTCGGGCATGTCGTGAACGCAGTGTACGTCTGGAGCATCGCGCGTGCCTTCGGAGGATCGGTGATCGTGCGCATCGAGGACCATGATCGGACACGGTCGACGCTGGAGTACGTCGAATCGATCAGGTCGGATTTGCGCTGGCTGGGGCTCGAGGGCGACAACGCCTCGCTCGGTCTGCCCTCCCCGCTCACGCAGGGCGACGACGCACCCTATCTGACTGCGATCGACCTGCTCGAGTCGCGGGGTGGGATCTACCCCTGCCGATGCTCGCGTCGCGACATCGCTGCCATGAGTGACGGCGTGCTCGAGCCGCGATATCCGGGAACGTGTCGCGACGCAGTGGTGGCTCTGACCGACACGACGGCGAGGCGCCTGCGGCTGCCCGGGCAGCCCGTGACCTTCCGCGATCTGCGGCATGGGGGCCAGACGCAGCGGCCGGCAACCCAGTGCGGCGACCTGCTCATCCGCGATCGGCACGGCCACTGGACGTATCACTTCGCGGTGGTCGTGGATGACATCCGGCACGAGGTGGATCTCATCATCCGGGGAAACGACCTGCTCGCCTCGACGGGACGGCAGCTGCTGCTCGCCGCAGCGCTCGATCGCCCGACGGCACCGCTCTTCCTGCATCATCCGCTGGTGACGCACCCCGATGGCACGAAGCTGAGCAAGGCCCGAGGTGATGCGGGGCTCGCCGCCCTGCGCGCCGCGGGGTGGAGCGCCGCGGCGGTCCTCGGCCATGCGGCATTCCTCGGCGGGCTGCGGGCCGACGCGGCTCCGCTGCCGGCCGCGGAGCTCGCGCGCCTCTGGGCCACTCGACTCTAGACGACTGGACTGCGGTCGGGTCGACTCGAACGCGCAGCGCTTCGGCATCATTGCCGTCGGCGCGAGCATAGCTTGCCCGATGGCGAGGAATGGCAAATGACGCGAGATGGAAACAGTGAGCTGCAGCAGTTGTTCGCAGTCAGTGGCACCGCGGAACTCATCGCCGACGGTGTCCGCTCGACGGCGACGGCGTTGCATCACGGCGCCAACGACTGGTCACGCGCTCTGCGGCGCGCCGGCATCGCCCGGGGTGACCGCGTGCTCTGCGCGCTGCCGAACGGTCGGGCGTTTGCGCAACTGCTGGTTGCGGCGCTGACGGATGGCGTGACCCTCGTTCCCGTGCCCGCGCACGAGTCGCTGGAACCACTCCTCGAACAGGTCGATGCGCGTCTCGGGGTGGCGATGGCAGCGACACACCCCGCCTTCGCCGTGCCGTCGCCGACGGGCGGTCCGCCGTCGGTGGCGCTTACCCCACGTCGCAGCACCGTTCGCACCGATGGCGTCCCTTTTCTCTTGCGGAGCTCAGGAACGACGGGTGAGCCACAATGGATCGGGCTGTCCGATGCGGGAATCATGTCGGTGCTTGCGAGCCATCTGCCGCTGCTTGCGGTCGACGGCGCCAGCGTGCTGGCGGCGCTTCCCTGGCACCACGCATTCGGGCTCGTGCTCGGGCTGTTGCCGGCGCTGCTGCGCTCGCGTCGGATCGTCACGACGTCGCGACTCCTGCGCACGCCAGACGCCATCGTGGCTGAGGCAGCGGCGCACGCCGCCTCACACATGTGCATGGTCCCGGTCACGGCGGCGCGTCTCGCCGCAATGCCAGACGGGCTCGCATTGCTGCTTCGACTGCAGGGCGGCCTCGTGGGCGGTGCAGCGATCGACCTTCCGCTCGCCGCCATCCTTCGCGGGACGCGATTGCGCGTTGGCTACGGACAGACCGAAGCGAGTCCCGGAGTCATGGCGGGTGAGCCGGGCGAGTTCGCCGATCGACTGATCGGTCGGCCGGTCGGATGCGAGGTGCGCATCGAGGACGATGGCGTGCTCGCGTTTCGCGGGCCCAATGCCTACGCCGGCAACTGGGCAGCGGGCGCGTTCACCTGGCTCGACCGCGGTCGCTGGCAGCGCACCGGTGACATCGTCGCCGCGCGCGACGGCCTCTTCTACTTCATCGGCCGCAACGCAGCGACGTTCAAGTTGTCCAATGGTCGCTCCGTCGACGCGCCGCAACTGGAGCGTCAGATACAGCAGCAGGTGCTGACGGTGGCCGACGTGGTGCTCACCACCACCGATACGCGCACGATCGACATTCTCTATTCCACACACGACGACACTCCACTGCCGCTCGGCATGGTCGCGTCACCGCTTGGCGCACTGAAAGGGCTCGTCGGCCGCGCGCACTTGGTTCCACGCACCGCGTGGGTGCGCACGGGTAAGGGAGAGATCGATCGGCGCCGGCTGCCGCAGATTCCCTGATACATCCGTCGACCGGCACGTGCCGTGCATGAGTGTGTGTCATCGCACGTGCACACTCATCATTCCGGGAGACGACACATGGATACTGGACGGGATTTCCTCCAGGCGCAGGTCAATAACAGTCTTGCTCAGCACGGGAGCTTGATCACATCGCTCCGCGACCACGCCGAGCAGGCGGAGCATGCACGATACCGTGAGCTGTGCTTGCAGTATCTGCCGACACTCGAGCGAACGCATGGCATGCTCGAGCAGTATGGCCGCTCGATAGGCGCCGAGTCCGGCGGTGGCATCGTGAAGGGCGCCATCGGAGCCGTACTCGGCAAGGCGCGCGACGCAGTCGACGCGTTCCGGGAGAGCGATTTCCTGCGCGTAGTTGCGGACAGCGTGATGATTCGCCAGGCGCAGGATACCTTCCGCACGTTCGCTGCCGTTGGTGAGCAGATCAGCGAGCCGGAGCTCGCCACGCTCGGGCGCGAAGCCGAGTCGCTGCACGACGAGATGCAGCGCGACTTCAACGCAGTGGCTGCCGAGATCTTCGTGGCACAGGTCAATGGGTCGCCGGCTGACTCGTCCCCGGTGGCGGGCACCGCTGTTCGACAGCACGGCTGATGAACACGGGTGCGCACGAGGCCGCGTCACGACGTGTGGCGCGGCCTCGTGTCTGTCGCCTGATGCGAACAGGTGAAACTGCAGTGCCCCCGGGGCGACTCGAACGCCCGGCCAACAGTTTAGGAAACTGCTGCTCTATCCACCTGAGCTACGGGGGCCGACCTCTAAAATAACCGGAACGCCCACCCGCCGTCAGGCAGGTCGCAGCATCGTCACATGCGGAATGCCATCCTCGTCGTACGGATCCGACACCGTGACGAACCCGAGACTCCCATAAAAGCGCTCGAGATACCGTTGCGCGCCAATGCGGATACCCGTGTCACCGTACATCCGAAGGCACTCGGCAATCGCCCGCTGCATCAGGCGGCGCCCCGTTCCAGTGCCGCGATGTTCCGGCGCCGACACGACTCGCCCGATCGACGGCTCGTCGTAGACCACGCCCGGCGACAGAATGCGCGCGACGCTCGCGAGGTCCCCGTCGCCCGCCCAGCCGAGCACGTGGTGTGCCGCGATGTCGAGCCCGTCGGCGTCGAGAAAAACGCACGTCTGCTCCACCACGAAGACCCGGCTCCGCAAAGCCACCAGCGCATACAGCGCATGCACCCCCAGCGCATCGAAGTGCGTGCACTCGAAGCGCAGCTCGGTCGCCATGTCAGTACTCGAGCAGGGACTCGATGCGTGTCTCGCCGAGCAGCCGTCGGCCGTCAAGGGCTGGCAGCTCCAGCAGGAACGCGTACCCCACCACCGTCGCCTGCGCGTTACGGACGAGCTGTCCCGTCGCCTGCGCCGTACCGCCCGTCGCAAGCACATCGTCCACGATCAGCACACGTGCCCCAGGTGGCATGGCATCGGCATGCATTTCGAGTGCATCGGTGCCGTACTCGAGCGCATACGCCTCCCGCAGTACCGTCGCGGGAAGCTTCCCGGGCTTCCGAACCGGCACGAAGGCCGCGCCAAGTCCCAGTGCCACCGGTGCCGCGAAGATGAATCCCCGACTCTCGACACCGACGACATGCGTGATCTCCGTTTCCCGCCACGGCGTCATCAGCGAGACCACGGCCAGTGCGAACTCGGCCGGGCTGCCGAGCAGTGGCGTGATGTCGCGGAAGACGATGCCCGGCTTCGGAAAATTGCGGACGTCGCGGATGAGAGGCCGCAGTTGGTCCTGTGCGGCGGAAGACGCAGGCATCAGCGCAGAATGATGAAGGGGTACGGGGTGTCGATACGGGCGTCCGGCGCCGGTGTCACGACGTGAGAAATCTGGCTCACCGACGCGCCTTCCGGACCGCGCTGGATCGCCTGCTCGAGTCCCGCCAGGAATTGTGCAATCCCCGACGCCCGCAGTTCCACTGTCCCATCTGGCAGGTTGCGCACCCAACCCGCCAACCCGAGGCGGCGCGCTTCCGTGCGCACGAACCAGCGAAAGCCGACACCCTGCACGCGACCATGCACGATCACGTGCAGGATCGTCCCCGATGGCGTGATCCGTCCCACGGTCTCGCTCACGTCGGCGCACCCTCCATCCAGCCATGCGTGCCGAGCAGCGGCACGAAGCGAGCATCTGCCACCGTGCTGGTGCGGATCCCGCTCGAGTCACGGGTCACCAGCACCACCTCCTGCTTCTCGCGATCGCCAATCGGGCACAGCAGCCGCCCGCCGACTGCCAGCTGGTCGATGAGTGGCTGCGGGACCGTCGGTGATCCAGCGCCGACGAGAATCGCGTCGTAGGGGCCGTACTCGCGCCATCCGATGGTGCCGTCACCAACCAGGTACGACACCGTGTTCACGCCCAGGCTGCGCAATACCTCCTTCGCTCGGTCCATCAGCACGGCGACCCGCTCGATCGTGAACACCTGTGCCGCCAGTCTCGCCAGGAGCGCCGTCTGAAACCCCGAACCCGTGCCGATCTCGAGCACGCGCTCGCGACCGGTGAGTCCGAGGATGTCGAGGTAGAGAGCGTGGATGCTCGGCTGGGAAATCGTCTGCCCCGAGCCGATCGGCAGCGCGGCGTCCTCGTAGGCGCGATGGCGCACGCCCGTTGGCACGAACAGGTGCCGCGGCACTTCGTCGAACGCCCGAAGCACTGCCAGGTCACGAATACCGTTCGCCTGCAGCGACTCGATCAGTCGACGCCGGGGTCCGCGGAGTTCGTGCACAGTCATCAAGGCGCTCGCCACCAGGTGTGCGATGCGTCGAGCATGGCGTGATGTGTCAGGTCGAGGTGGAGGGGAGTCACGCTAATGTAACCGTCCTGTACGGCACGGAAGTCCGAATCCGCATCTCCCTCCCACGAGATCGAGCCTCCGCCGATCCAGTAGATCGGCCGGCCCCATGGGTCCTGCATCTTCGCCAACGCATTCGAGTACGCTCGGCGCCCGAGTCGGGTCAGCCGGACTCCGGGCACTTCCCTGCCACGCCGCGGCGGCAGATTGATGTTGAGCAGCGTTCCTTTCGGCAGCTCGAGCGACATCAGATGGCTGAGCAGCTCCGTCAGCGGCTCGACCAGCTCGTCGAGCTTCGTCATGTCGGCCCGCAGGTCGCCCCCCGCAAAACTCAGTGCAATGGCGGGCACACCCAGCGACAGCCCCTCCATCGCGGCGGCCACCGTGCCCGAGTAGAGCACGTCCTCGCCCATGTTGTGCCCGTGGTTGATGCCGCTCAGCACGAAGTCCGGCCGCTCGGGCATCAGGGCCTCGATCGCGAGCATCGCACAGTCGGTCGGCGTGCCGTCCACTTGCCACCGTCGGTCACCGCGACGCACGGGGCGCAGCGGATGGTGCAGCGTCAGCGAGTGACTGGTCGCACTCTGCTCGCGATCGGGAGCGACAACGGTCACCTCCCCCAGCGGTTCGGCGGCACGGACCAGGCAGTCGAGACCATGGGCGAGGATGCCGTCGTCGTTGGTGCAGAGGAGTCGCATGCGGGCGTGCGGGAAGGGCGATGGGACCAGATGGTGGCAACCACCCGGGCGGCGTCGCGCAACGGACGAAAATGACTCGCCGGTCCGTAGCGCGTAGGGATTTCCGTCTCAGCGATGATAGCACCTGCGCGGGCTGCGCGGATGACGAACGCGGTTTCCGCCTCATACCGCTCGCCGACGTGCGGGACGCGCTCGAGCAGGGTCCGCCGGATTCCACGGAACCCGCACTGGGCATCGCGGATCGGCCGACCGGCGCACCACGCGATCGCACGCGTCGACAGGGCGTTCGCCACGCGTCGCTGGAGCGGCATCGCACTGCCGCGGCGCCGACGGGTGCCGATCACGAGGTCTGCACGGTCGAGTTCACGCAGCAGCGCCGGCAGGCAGGCCGCATCGTGCTGGCCGTCGGCATCGACGGTCACGATCGCGTCGACTGGTGGCTCGAGTCGGAATGCCTGCCCGAACCCCGTCGACAGCGCAGCGCCCTTTCCCCGGTTCACCGTGTGCCGCAGGACAAAGTCGGCACCGCACGCATGGGCAGCGTCTGCGGTACCGTCGTTCGATCCATCATCGACGACGATGACGGGCAGCCATGGACAGTGCGCGCGGATGTCGCGCACGACGGCGGCAATGGTCTCGGCGGCCTGATAGGCCGGGATCACGCACGCCGCGCGCGACACCTCAGGTTCCCGGAGTGGCCGGCGTCGCGAGGTCGCGCAGGATGTCGCGCAGCTCGGTCTCGATGCTGGCCCACGTCGAGACCGCAAGCGCCCGCCGCGCCGAGACGCGCAACGACCCGTCCTTGCGCAGCTCGTCGAGGCGTCGCTTCGCCCCCTCGATCGTGTACTTCTCCGTGTACAGGAGGTGCTTCACGAGCTGGATCAGCTCGACCTCCCGGCGCTGGTACACCCGATTGCCGGAGCGGTTCTTGGCCGGGTTGAGGAACCGAAACTGCCCTTCCCAGTACCGCAGCACATGCGGCTTCAGCTCGGTCAGCGCGCATACCTCACCGATCGAGAAGAACTCCTGCACCGGTTCACGCGACGCCACAGCCATCAGTCGCTCTCTGCGCGCAACGCGCGCGCCATGAGTTCCGCAATCGCATCTCGCGGCGGCATCGCCTCGAACAGGATGCGGTGCATCGTCCGCACGATCGGCATCTCGACACCACGCGCCAGCGCGAGTGCATGAGCACTCTGCGTCGTGATCACACCTTCGGCAACGGTCTCGCGCGCGCCCAGCACCGCAGCCACCGGCCGCCCCTGCCCGATCTCGACGCCCACGGTGCGGTTCCGGCTCAGTGAGCCGGTGCAGGTCAGCACCAGATCACCCATGCCCGCCAGCCCGGCGAACGTGCGAGCCTCCGCGCCCAGCGCCACGCCGAGCCGCGTCATTTCGGCGAGCCCGCGCGTGATCAGCGCCGCCCGCGGATTGAAGCCAAGGCCAAGGCCATCCAGGACCCCCGTCGCCACCGCCATCACGTTCTTGAGGGCGCCACCGAGTTCGACGCCCACCACATCACGTTGCGTGTAGACGCGGAATTCCGGAGAGGAGAACAACTGCTGCGTCCGCAGCGCCGCCGCCTCGTGGCGACTCGCCGCCACCACCGCCGTCGGCTGACGCTGCGCCACCTCGGCGGCAAAGCTCGGGCCGCTCAGCGCCACCACCGGCCGCCCCGGCAACTCCTCGGCCACGATGTCGGTCATCAGCGCGAACGTGTCACGCTCGATGCCCTTGCTTGCGACGATCAGGATCGCATCCTCGCGCACCGCATGCGCCGCACCCCGAATCACGCTGCGCAGCACGTGCGACGGCGCGACGAACGTGATCGTCGCTGCATCGGCAACGGCGCTGGCGAGATCGTCCGTGGCCGTCAACGAGGGCGCCAGCGCCGCACCGGACAGGAAGCGCGAGTTGAGGTGGTTCATGTTGATGTCCGCGACGACATCCGCCTCCCGCGCCCACAGGGAAGCGGTGTGCCCGTTCCGCGCCACGAGATCCGCGAGGGCCGTGCCCCACGCACCGGCGCCGACGATCACCGCGCGCGTCACGCCAGCGGCTCCCGCGGCCCAGCGGTCGCCGGCGATCCCTTCCCACGCTTGCCGAATCGGTGCTCCGTGCCGGTCCGCAGGCGCTCGATGTTCGCGCGATGAGTCCAGAAGACGAACGCCGCCACCAGCGAGACGGTCCCGAGCAACGGGATGCCGCCAGTACCGCGCACCGCCACCGCCAGCACCAGGACCACCGCCGACACCAGTGATCCGAGCGAGACGTACCCAAACATTGCCACCACCGCCGCGAAACTCAGCATCGAGAACAGCATCGCCATCGGCGCGAGGGCGAGGAACACCCCCGACGCCGTCGCCACGCCCTTCCCCCCACCCCTGCCCAGCAAAAAGATCGGCTTCACATGCCCGGCGATCGCCGCGACACCGAAGGCGATCCGCCAGCCGATCTCCGTCGTCCCCGTCACGCCGGGCAACAACGCCACGGGAAGGAACCCCTTCAGGCAATCGGCGATGTAGACCGTGAGTCCGATCTGCCACCCGAGCGTGCGGAAGACATTCGTCGCCCCGAGGTTGCCGCTGCCGACCGCGCGCAGATCCACGCCTTTCGCCTTGCCGGCGAGGAACGCGGACGGAATGGACCCCACGAGGTAGGCAACGATGAGTCCCACCACCGGTGGCATCAGTCGCCCTTGCGCTTCATCACGATGCGCAACGGATTGCCGGTGAATCCATAGGCAGCCCGGAAACCGTTGTGCAGGTAGCGGACGTAGTGCTCCTGCACGAGTTCAGGGTGATTGCCCCAGACGCCGATCGAAGGCGGCGCAATCTCCACCTGCGTGGCATACTTGAGCTTCACCTCACGCCCCGCAGCCTGTGGCGGCTGGCGACGTGCGATCAACTCCTCGAGCGTCTGGTTGATCTCGGACGTCGAGATCCGCTTCTGCCGTTCAGCCTCGACCTGCAGGATCACGTCGAGGATCTTCGTCACGCGCTGCCCGGTGAGGGCCGACGTGAAGAGGAATGGCACGAACTTGAGATACGGGACCTTCTCGCCGGCGTCGCGCTGGAAGTGCGCGGCCGACTTGTCGCCCTTCTCTTCCTTCGCATCCCACTTGTTCACGACCACGATCAACCCGCGGCCCGCCTCCTCGAACGCCAGCGAGGCGATTTTGAGGTCCTGATTCTCGAGGCCCAGCGTCGCGTCGAGCACCAGCACACAGATCTCGGCGCGCTCGATGGCGCGCCGCGTGCGCAGCGTCGAATAGAACTCGACGCCGTCGTCGACCCGCGTCGGACGACGCAGGCCGGCGGTGTCGACGAAGATCAGGCGCCGACCGTGGTACGACATCGGGCTGTCGATCGCATCGCGTGTGGTGCCCGCCACATCCGTCACGATGAGGCGCTCTTCACCCAGCAGCCGGTTCACGATCGACGATTTGCCGACGTTCGGGCGGCCGATGACCGCCACACGCAGCGCGTCGGGCTCCTCTTCCATCCCCTCCGGCATGTTCTCGACGATCGCATCGAGCAGGTCACCGATCCCGGCGCTGTTCTGGGCCGACACCGCGAACGGATCGCCGGCGCCCAGCTGGTAGAACTCGTAGTGCGCGATGGTGCCGAACTCGTCGCACTTGTTCGCGACCAGCAGCCAGGGCTTGCCACTCTCGCGCATCAGGTCGGCCACCTTCACGTCCGAGGGCACGAGCCCCATCTTCGCGTCGGTCACGAAGAGCAACAGGTCGGCCTCCGCGATCGCCTCCTTCACCTGCCGCTTGATCTCGAGATCCATCGGGTCGAGCGTGTTCTCGGGCAGGCCGCCGGTGTCCACCAACCAGAAGTCCTGACCGTTCCAGGTTGCACGACCGAAGTGACGGTCGCGGGTCGTGCCCGCCACGTCACTGACGATGGCGGCGTTCTTGTCGCCGATGATTCTATTGTACAACGCCGACTTGCCCACGTTCGGGCGGCCGACGAGGGCAACGATTGGGATACTCACGCAGCACTCCGGAATGACGAACCGACGGCTGGCTCCGCCTCCAGCACGTCGATGAAATCGTACGATGGAAAAACCGGGAACGGGAACTCCTCGCGCAAGGCGACGAAGGAGGTGTCGTCGAGGAAGACGCCGTTCTCGTTGATGCTTTCGGCTGGAATCAGCGCGAGGTCGAAATCGGTGCGGCCGGACAACGCGCGACGGAAGTCGTCGCTGACCAGCAACCCGGCGGTGGTCGTCGTGCTGCCGAACAGCGAGTTCTCCGCCACCAGCAGCTCGAAGCTGGCGCCCGTCACCTCGCTCAGCCGCGCCAACAATGGCGGCATCAGCGGGGCCATGCTCGTCCCCGTCACCACCGCGATCCGCTTGCCATCGAGGCGCGGAAGCCGCTCGAGCCCACCGCCGACGCGCTCGCGCAGCGACGTCACCGCGCCGACGCCGTTCTCGATCTGCGGAAAGTCGCCATAATGCTCGGCCTCCGGCAGCGACTCCTCGGCCAGCAGGTACAGCTCATCGGAGCCGAACACCCACCGGTCACCACGCTCGGCGAGAGCCTGCGTCTCCCAGCGACGCACCGTGTCCAGCAGAGTCCGAGACGCCTCGCGATCCATGCTCGCGCCCGTGTACAGATGCGAGAACTGGGTCACACCGACCGGGACGAGCGCGACCGAGATGACCGCCTCGCCGAGGTTCCAGAGATCCGTCAGCGACGCCTCGAGCACCGCGCCGTCGTTCACGCCGGGAACGATGACCATCTGCCCGTGGAACTGAATGCCACCGGACGCGAGGCGCGTCAGCTGCTCGACGATGTTCGGCACGCGCGGATTGTTCAGCAGCACCTTCCGGGCATCCCACGGCGTGGCATGCACCGAGACGTAGAGCGGCGACAGCCGGTACTCGATGATGCGGGCGATATCGCGTTCCTTGACGTTCGACAGCGTCGCGAAATTGCCGTACGCGAAGGAGAGCCGGTAGTCGTCATCGCGGATGTAGAGCGACTTCCGCAGCCCTTTCGGCAGACCCTCGATGAAGCAGAACTCGCAGCGGTTGGCGCAGCGCCTGATCGTCGGCGGCTCCAGCTCGAGGCCGAGAGACGCGCCCTCCGGCCGGACCACATGCCAGGTGTGCTCGCCGCCATCCGGCTGCCGGACCTCGACGGTGAACTCCTCGTCGGCGGTGAGGAACTCCCAGTCCAGAAAGTCCTCGATTGCGCGCCCATTGACCGTGCGCAGCTCGGTGCCGCGAACCATGCCAAGAGTCGCTCCGAGCTGTCCGTCCTCGACGGCCGCCACACGTACCATGCCCAACCTCCATCGAACCAGGCCCAACGCAAACCACAATGCGAAACAGCGCCCCGCGGAGACCGGGGGCGCGGCTCATCAATGATACGAGATGGAAGGCCGGAAGTCAATATGCGACAGTGACTTCCGACCTTTCACCCGATGTTGTGCACTACTTCGCGACGCGGTATCTGAAGGCCACGATTCCGGCACCCTTCCCTTCGCTGCTGATCTGGTCATACCCACCCGCCGCGATCTGTTTCGTGGTGACCTGCTGCGTCGCGATGATGGTGCCGGTCGCATCGAGGAACTCGACCACGATGTTGAACACCGCAGCGGGCTTGCCCGTCGGTATCTGCACGACGGCGCCGAAGGTCGCGCCGGTCGCCGAGGGCGAGAAACTGCGGACGTCCACCGTGGGAGTCAGATTCTGCATGTACTGTGTGAAGTACACGAGCGAATCGTTGATCGCCTTGATCTGCGCCGACTGCACGGGTGTGAGCATCACCTGCTGGCCGGGCCGCGGCTTGACACCCTTGTTCGCGCGCGTCTGAATGGCCAGCCGGCGCGCCGACTGGACGTTCCGCGCGAGCGAGTACACGCCAGCATTGTTGGGATCGATGGTCTTGAGGCGATCGAAGTACGTGCGGAGTTCGTCGAACCGCTCGAGGTTGTTCAGTGCCACGGCTGAATTGTAGAGCGCATCCCGGCTGTTCGGGTTTTTCTTCAGCGCCGCCTCGAACAGGCGCAGGCCCGCCGTATACAGCTGGTTCTTCGCCAGTTCATTACCGGCGTCGGCGAGCTGCGCATCGCTGACGCTGGCGACGTTGGCGAGCACCTCATCGACGAACCGGGTGGCACCGGCGCTGTCGAGCACCGTCCCCGACATGCGCATGATCCGCATCTTGGTCGTGATGTCGGTCGGGTAGTACACCTGATATCGCGTGTAGGTGGCCACCGCGAGCTTGTTCAGCGAATCGGCCTGCGCCCCGGTCCTGGTGCTGGCGATTCCGGAATACAGCGCTGCAAGGTTGGTGAGCATGCCGTCGCGCACCTTGATCGCACTCGTGTCCTTGAGCGCGGCGGTGACGTCGATCGTCCGGCCGAACCAGGTGACCATCGCCGCCGTGTCTTCCCGCACGATCGCGACGTTGGCGAGGATGTTGTACGCGTAGAACTGGGTGCTGTCGAACAGCATCGAGCGGCGCGCGTAGAGCTCGGCCGAGTCGAGCGCCTGCTCATTGATGAACGAGGCGGCCTTGTTGATGAGCTGGCCCCAGAGGCCATTCGTGTAGAGCTTCAGCGAGTCGGCGCACTCTGGCTTGGCCGTGCGGATGGCCGTCATCGCCGAATCGATGGCGACGGCGAGATCGACTGGGCCCGTGGGATTCACCGTGTAGCCGATCTTGCCGCGCTGCTCCGAGATGCCGGTGCCTGGCTGTTCAAGCCACACCAGCAGGGCTTGCAACAACAGGAAATTGCGCCCCGGCTGCGCCGGCGCCGGGAAGCCGGTCACATCGTCTGTCAGCGCCTTGACGGTGCCGGCAAGCGCCTTCGCCTTGTCCTCGGGCTTGTTCGTCGGCTTGAAGACGCTGTTGAACATCAGGCCGGCCGGCAGCAGCTTCGCCTGCGACTGGACGGGAATGTCGCACTTGGGTGCCTGTGCACCGAGCGAGCCGGCAACGGCGAGCAGCGTCAGTGTCCGGCGCGTGCCGCGGGCCGCGGTCCAGAAAGCCATTCGTGAAATCTCCAGGATTCGTTAGTGTCGGGCCCGGACGTCCGGACGCCTTGTTGCACTGCCTGTCCGCGCATGACGGCGCTCGAGACGCACCCAAGATACTCGTCGGGCAGACCGCAGCACGCTCAGCTGCGCCAGCGGTAGCTCGCCCCGCTGCCGGTATTGAAGAGCACCACTTCGCTCTCCGGCCCCAGCGTGCCCTGCGCCACGAGCATCGCGAGGGCGGCCAATCCACAGCCACCCTCGGGCGCAGCATCGATACCCGTCACGGCCGCCAGACGTGCCGTCTCGCGGCGCGTGACGGCGTCATCCACGGCAACTGCCGCGCCATCACTCTCTCGCAGCGCCCGCAGCAGGAGGCGGTCGCCCAGCGGCGTCGGGACGCGCAGACCGCTGGCGTAGGTGACAGGATCGATCCACGGGGCGGCGCTCGTCTCGCCAGCGTCGAACGCTCGGACGATCGGCGCGCACCCGGCGGCCTGCGCGACCACCACCTTGGGTCGTCGCATTGCCGGATCCAGCCAGCCCGCGCGCTGCATTTCTGCGATCGCCTTCCAGATCCCGATCGTCCCCTCACCGCCACCGGTCGGATAGACGAACGCGTCGGGCAACCGCCAGCCCAACTGTTCTGCCATCTCGTAGCCCATCGTCTTCATCCCTTCGACGCGGTAGGGCTCTCGGAGGGTGGCGACGTTGAACCAGCCATGGTCGTCCGCGTACGCCCGCGCCTCGCGCCCCGCGTCGCCGATGTGCCCGTCGACGAGGATCAGCGTGGCACCGAAGGCGAGTATGGTGTCGAGGATCGGCGGCGGCGTGGTCGCCGGCGCGTAGATGCGCACCGCGAGGCCCGCCGCCGCCGCGTACGCCGCCAGCGCCGCACCGGCGTTGCCAGCGGTCGGGACCGTCACCCCGCGCACACCATGCGCACGGGCGCGCGTCATCGCCATCGCCATGCCACGCGCCTTGAACGACGCCGTCGGATTCTGCCCCTCGTCCTTGATCCAGAGCCGGCCCACCCCGACGTGCGCCGCCAGCGCGGGCGACTCCAGCATCGGCGTGCCGCCTTCACCCAGCGCCACCACCGGCTCGCCAGGGATGACGGGCAGCACGCTGCGGAAGCGCCACATCCCCTGCGCGGTGGCATCGATCGCGCCGGCGCGGTCGGCGGGCAGCGTGACCGCCGTCAGCCACGGCTGGCCGCAGGCCGGACAGAGCGCCGCCACGGCGGCACCATCCTGCGTCGTATGGCAATCGCTGCAGTACAGACTCCAGGGCACGCCGGTCGCGATGCTCATTCCAGCTCAGGTGATGATGATGACGGCGATTCTGCTGCTGATGCGCCTGCGTGAGCCGACCCAGGCGGCTCGCCGTCGGCCGCACCCTCCGCCGCTGCAGCGGGACGCTCCACGATCGTCGCATCGATGACGGTCGGCGTGGCCGGCAACTCCACGCCAAGCCCGATCAACACCTTGCGCGCCATCGCCGTCGAAAAACCCGGGACCCCGGCCACGGCCTCGAGCCCGGCGTCGCGCACCCCTTGCACGCTGCCGAACACCTGCAGCAGCGCGCGACGACGCGTCGGCCCGACCCCGGGAATCTCGAGCAGCTGTGACGTGACGGTACGCTTGGCCCGCCGCGCACGCTGAAAGGTCACGGCAAACCGGTGCGCCTCATCGCGCGCCAGCTGCAGCAACCGCAGTCCGGGTGACCGTCGCGACAACCGCAGGGACTCGCTGCGACCCGGGAGGAACACCTCCTCGTCCTTCTTGGCCAGACTCGCCAGCGGCTGCGCCCCGAGGCCGATCGCGGCGAGGGCGTCCTGCGCCGCGTGCAGCTGTCCCTTGCCGCCGTCGATGACGCACAGGTCGGGCAGGGGCAGCCCCTCCGTGGTGCGGCGCGAGAAGTAGCGCGTCACGACCTCGTTCATCGACGCGAAATCGTCGTTCCCCCACGCGCCTTCCACCTTGAACTTGCGGTACTCCGACCGCTTCGGGCGGCCGTTCTCGAACCAGACCATGCTCGCCACCACGTCGCGCCCCTGCGCATGCGAGATGTCGAAGCAGACGAAGCTGCGCGGCACGACCGCGAGGCCAAGCTCACGCTGGAGGTCGTACACGGGATCGATCGCGCGTTCCTCGCTCTCGTCGGTGGTGAGCTTCATCTCCTCGAGCAGGTGCCGCGCATTCTGCATCGCGAGGTCCATCAGCTCCCGCTTCGCCCCGCGCTGCGGCACCAGCAGCCGCGTCGAGCCGAGCGAGGTCTGCACGAGTGACAGCTCGCGCAGCTCGAACGGCAGCAGCACTTCACGCGCCCGCTCCGACTGATGCTGATAGTGTTGCAGCAGATAGGCGATCAGGATCGCGTCATCCGGCTCATCCTCGCAATTGCCGAGGTACCGGTGATCACGGGCGAGCAGCTTGCCGGCACGGATGCGCAGGATCGAGACGCAGGCATCGTCGCCATCGCGCGCGAATCCGACGACGTCGCGGTCCCCGCCCTCCACCTGCATCACCGCCGTCGGCTCCTCGATCGTCTCGAGCTTCACCAGGGCATCGCGCAGCTCGGCCGCACGCTCGAAGTCGAGACGCTCCGCCGCCGCCGCCATCATCTGGCGGACGCGGCGCGTCACCTCCTCCGGCCGGCCGTCGAGAAAGCGCACGACGTCGGCGATCATCGCGCCGTACTCCCCCTGTGATTGCAGCCCGATGCACGGCGCCTTGCACCGCCCGATGTGCCAGTCGAGGCACGCGCGCTCCGGCATCTCGGTCGGCATGTCGTAGCGGCACGACCGCACGGTGAAGATGCGCTTCACCACGTGCAGGGCGCGACGCATCGCACCGACGTCGGTGTACGGCCCGAAGTACCGCGCGCCGTCACTCTGGAATCGCCGCGTCACGAACACGCGCGGAAAGGGCTCCTGCACCGTCACCTTGATGTACGGATACGACTTGTCATCGCGCAGCGCGATGTTGAAGCGTGACCGATACTCCTTGATGAGGTTGTTCTCGAGGATCAGCGCATGCGCTTCGGACGGGACGACGATCGTCTCGACATCGGCGATGAGCCGCACGAGATGCCGCGTCTTGACGCTCGTCTCGTGGTCGCTGGCGAAATAGCTGCGCACCCGCGAGCGCAGGTTTTTTGCCTTGCCCACGTACAACACCTGACCAGCGGCGTCCTTCCAGAGATAGACGCCGGGCGAATCCGGCAGGTGGGCAAGCTTGCCGGCAACGATGTCGGGCATTCCAGGCATCCCGGAATCTACCCCCCCACCGCGTCAGCGGATGCGCGGCGCGAGTCGGCGGATCCGTGCCCAGGCGTCCACGGCCTCGGGCACGCGGGCGAGCAGCGTCACGGCACCGTAGCTGACCGCGAAGATCGCCATCAGCGCCAGCGCCTCATGCCGCCGTGGCACGCCGCGCGCCCCGAGCCACGGTAGGCGGACGGCCCAGGTCATGGCCGCCGCCAGCAGCGCCGCCCCCCACAGCCGCACCTGCAGCGCGGCCATCGCGGGCAGCGCGCCGATTCGTGCCTGCAGGGCGTGTCGCAGCAGCGCGAACTCGGTCCAGCCGGCGATGCCGCTGGCGAGGGTCAGGCCGGCCGCGCCCCAGCGTGCGTCGATGCCAAGCCACGCCGACGCGCGCACGCCCAGCAGGTACGCGAGCACGATCCCGAGCACGACCCGCACGATCGCGAATCGCAATGGCGTCCGCGTGTCCTGCAGCGCGAAAAAGGCGGAGCTGTAAAGCCTGGCGAGTCCCGCGGCGAGCAGCCCGAGGGCCGCGCCGGAGAGGATGATCCACAACCAAGTGGCATCAGCCGCCGAGAAGCGCCCCGATCGATAGAGCGCCGCCGCCAGCGCATCGCCGATCGCGACGAATGCGGCGGCCGATGGCACGAGGAAGAACGCGATGCGTCGCTGGTTCGCCCCGAGCCGGGTCCGCAGCGCCTCGTGACGCGCCGCCATCTCGCCGGAGACCGACGACATCGCCGGCAGCGCCGCTGCCGTGATTGCCGAGCCGAACAACGAGATCGGCAGCAGCGTGATGCCCTGCGCCAGGCCGAGCGCCGCCACCGCGCCGCTGGTGAGCATGGTGGCGAACTGCAGGTCGACGAAGCTGCTCACTTGCAGCACACCGCGGCTCATCAGCGCCGGGACGAAGTTGCGGACCACGGTGCGCACCGACGCATCGGCCAGCGACGGCCGCAGCGTGATACCGCGCACCAGCGACGACACCGCCGGTAACTGCACCAGGAACTGCAGCGCGCTGCCCACGAGCGCGCCCCACGCCACCAGTCGCGCCGCGTCCTCGAGCCCCGCGCGAGGCCCGAACAGCACCGCACCGATGATCGCCGCATTCCACACCACCGGCGACACATACGAGAGAAAGAAGCGGCGATGACTGTTGAGGACGCCGAGGCACCACGCCGACAGCACGAGCAACCCGACGCCGGGAAACATGATGCGGACGAGCGTCGCCGTGAGCGCGCGCTTCTCCGCCGGAAACCCGGGGGTGAGCAGCGCCACCAGCGCCTCCGACCAGACCACTCCCGCCAGCACGATCACGGATGACGACAGCGCCAGCAGCGTGAATACCGCCCCGGCCACCCGCACGGCGTCGGCGTCACGCCCCTCGGTGCGGAGGCGTGCGTACACGGGGATGAACGCGGCGGAGAGCGCGCCCTCACCGAACAGATTCTGCAGCAGGTTCGGGATGCGAAGTGCCGAGCGCAGCGCATCCGCGGCGACGGTGGTCCCAAGGACATGGGCGATCACGGCGTCGCGGGCGAAGCCGACCATCTTGCTGATCAGCATCCCTGCCCCGACCAGCGCCGCGCCGGATCCGCCGGCGCGGGCGGGGCGCGACGTCACCTGATCAGGCGTCGCCATGCACCAGCGTTGCGGCGTCCTCCGCACACGCAGCGTGCAGCGCATCGAGCAACGGCGGCCCATGACGGGCAATCCATGGCAGCGGATTCACGACCCGCTCCTGCGGACTGTCGTGCGGCCAGACCAGCGACCGCACCTTCGTCACCCGTGCGAGCTGATCGGCGACGGATCGCTTCGCGGCGGCCAGCATGCGACGTTCGAGGCGGGTGGCGCGGTGCGCGAACTGCGCGATCGCACCGTCGAGCGCGGCCGGCTCGAGCGTCGAACCGGACGCCCGGATGGCAGTCGCCGTGACCTGGATCTGTGCACGCAGCGCCGTGAGCGCATCGAGGGCGGCATCCGGGGTGGCGGCCGTCGCGATACCGCGCACGAGCGCGCGCGTGTCGCGCAGGTCGTCCACCGTGGCGCCCAGCGTCGCCATCGTCGATTGCATGTCGGGGGTAAGCACCCGGACGCTGGTCCGCGGCAGCGCCAGCGGCACCGCGACGCCCAACGCCGCAGCCACCGCCCCCACCTGGGCGAAGTAGGCCAGTTCACCAGGCCCCGCCATGTAGGCGACCGTCGGCAGCAACGCGCGCTCCACGATGGGGCGCAGCAGGACATTGGGCGCGAGCAGGTCATCCGAGACCCGTGGCAGGATTGCCGCCGCGCTGGAGATCCGGGCCCGTTCCTTCACGCCGTTGCGCACCACGAACACCAGCGATCGGTCAGCGACCGGCTCCACCTGCGGCGCCATGCCATTGGCCCGCAGCCACTCGGTACGCTCGACCACCGCCGCATCGATCCCCACGGCCTCGGCCAGCGCGCGGCGCAGGAGCGGGGCCGACTGGTGTCGAACACTCGGATGCGCCGCATTCAGCACCGTGATGCCGAGAGGCATCAGCAGTTCGCGCATCAGCTCGACGTACGCATTCCCCACGGTGACGCCATCCTGATAGGCAGCACTGGCCACACGCATCAGCTCCGGCCACGCCGCGCCGGAGGCGGAGCGGCGCAGCACGGCTCGGGCCTCCGAAACGTCGCGGAGAAAGGCGTGTGACATCATGGTCCCCTCGGGCGGCGCGCTGCGGATACGCGCGTCGTGCAGCCCGCCGCCCATCGGCAGCCAGGTCGTCGCCCCCTCGGCGAAGTCGGCGTCATCGGTGGCGGCCCAGAACACCGGTGCCGCCGGGACTCCCGTCACCAGCTCGATGCGATCGGCCAGCGCGAGCGCGCTGAGCGCCTTCACGAGCGTATACATCGGACCGCCAAAAAGTCCGGGCTGCTGACCGGTCGTCACGACCACGCCCTGGCCCCCACTCACGCGCGCCAGACGCGCGGCGGCGGCACCGGAAGGGCGCATCGCTTCACGGAGCGTGTCCGCCCACCCGAGACCCATCATCGGATGGCGGCTCAGCTCGACCTGCTCGCGCCACTGCGCTGCGGAGCGCGGCACCTCGGCTGTGCTGCCGGCAGGCAAGGTGCCGGCGGCGACGGCGGCCGCCAGGGGTGACATGCCCAGCGGCAACCGCTGGATCAGCGGACTCACCGACATCGTGAGCCGACGGCGCACGGGGACGCGGACAAGGACGCGGGCGAGATTCGACGCAGCGCGCCGGCGGACACCATCACGTAAAACCTCCGGACCACGATCAGGAACAGGCCACGCGCGTGGTCGCGCCGCAGCCGCTGCACAGCGAAGATAGCGCCACCCACCGGTGCCGCACGGTCACTCATTTGTGATACGGCTCGCCGCGCAGGAGTGTGCCCGCGCGGTACAACTGTTCGCTCAACACCAGCCGCGCCATCTCGTGCGGCAGAGTCCACGACGCAACCGACAGGACCCTCGTGGCGCGCGTGCGCACCGCCTCGTCCAGCCCGAACGCGCCCCCCACCACGAACGTCACACTGCCGCCCACGTCCCGGATGCGACCCAGCCACGTGGCGAAAGCATCGCTCGTCATCGCGCTGCCACGTTCGTCGCAGGCGACCACCTCCCCGCGCGGCGCACACGCCGCCAACAGCCGCTCCCCTTCCAGACGCTTCGTCACGGCGGGGGACACACTTCGGCCCCCCGCCTCCTTCACCTCACGCACCACCAGCGGCCAGTAGCGCGCCGCCCGCCGCTCGTACTCGGCGATCGCCGCGCCCAGCGCCGCATCGTGGGCCCGGCCCACCACCGCCAGCACGAGCTCCATGACTCAGGCGTAGATGCCGCGCAGCTTGTGGACCGTGCTCACCCGCGTGATCGACAGCATGTACGCCGCCGTGCGCATGTTCACCTTGTGCTGACGGGCGAGTGCACGGACGTCGCCGAAGCTCCGCACCATGATCTCCTCGAGACGCGAGTTCACCGTCTCCTCGGTCCAGTAGTAGCCGCCGCGGTTCTGCACCCACTCGAAATACGACACCGTCACACCACCGGCGTTGGCGAGGATGTCAGGGATCACGAAAATCCCCTTCTCCTCGAGAATCGCATCGGCGGCCGCCGTGGTTGGGCCGTTCGCCCCCTCGCAAATGATCTTCGCCTGCAGCTTCGGCGCGTTCTTGGAGGTGATCACGTTCTCCATCGCGGCCGGCACGAGCACGTCCACCTCGAGCGTGAGCAACTCGTCGTTGGTGAGCGGGTCACCGCCGGCAAAGCCCGCGAGATCCCGGTTGCGCCGGACGTACTCGGTCGCCGCCGCGATGTCGATGCCCTGAGGATTGTGCACGCCGCCGGTGCGGTCGCTGATCGCGGTGATGCGGCACCCCTCACGCTCGAGCAACATCGCCGTCGTCGAACCGACGTTGCCGAAGCCCTGGATTGCCACCGTCGTGCCGCGCACGGGCATGCCCAGCTCCTTCAACGCCTCGCGCGTGACGAGCATGCAGCCGCGCCCCGTCGCCTCCTTGCGGCCGGCCGACCCGCCCAGTTCGAGCGGCTTGCCGGTGACCACCGCCGAGGCGGTGTGGCGCATGTGCATGGAATAGGTATCCATCACCCACGCCATCACCCGTTCGTTCGTGTTGACGTCGGGCGCCGGCACATCGGAATCGGGCCCGAGCAGCGAGATGATGTTCGAGGTGTACCGTCGCGTCAACCGCTCGAGCTCCCCGACGCTGAGCGTTGAGGGATCGCAGATCACGCCCCCCTTCGCGCCGCCGAACGGCAGGTTCACCACGGCGCACTTCCACGTCATCCACGCCGCCAGCGCCTTCACTTCCTCGAGATTCACCTGCATGTCGAAGCGGATGCCACCCTTGGCCGGGCCCCGCGACGTGTTGTACAGCACACGATACCCCGTGAAGACCTCCACGTCGCCGTTGTCCATGTGCACCGGGATCGACACGATCAGCTGCTTCTCCGGGTTGCGCAGGATCTTGTAGATGCCCGGGTCCAGGTCCAGCAGCTCGGCCGCGCGGTCGAAGCGCGACATCATGGCCTCGAACGGGTTGTGCTCGTCGAGGAAACGGTCCTTGTCGGGAAGGACGATATTCGTGGTCGGCAGCCGGAAATCGGTCGCCATGAGGCAGCTCGCCAGCGTCAGAGGTTCGGAATGGGAACGGCTCCCCGTCGCGCCAGAAGCACCGACTGGACCACTTCGTCCAGAGCGTCGGCGCCGTCGCGCGGGACAACCGTTTGCGAAAGATACCACAACGGAACTGCCGAGCTGGGCCATTGTGATTCCAGCTTCACCGCGTCCTTCAGCGTGCAGATCACGGCGGTCTGCCCGGCGGCAGCCTCGGTGATCCGGCGCACATCGGCCGCGGCGTAGGGATGATGGTCGGCGAAGACGAGCGGAGTCGGTAGCAGACCCATCCGTGAAAGCTGCGCCGTGAACGCTCCCGGGTCGCCGATTCCGCTCACCGCCAGGACGCGTCGTCCCGTCCAGTCGACTGGGTGGCTCCGGTCCGGGGTGCCAACTGGCACGAACGTCGTCGGCGTCAGATCAACGGTAACCACCGGGGCGCTCGTCACGCTCCGTATCGCACGCTCCGCCGACTGCACTCGTGCGGCATCCGCCGCCTTCACCGTGATGATGACGAGCGTGGCCCGACGCAGCGCCCTCAGCGGCTCGCGAAACGGACCTGCCGGCAACAGTCGCACCGACCCGGTCCACCGGTCGGCGCTGACCAGCACGACATCCGCGATGCGGGCCGCGCGGCGATGCTGGAAGGCATCATCCAGGATGGCGACGTCGGCCCCGGCCTCGGCAGCGGCCTGCACCTGCCTGACGCGGTCGGCCCCGGCGAAGACCGGCACGTCGGGGGTGAGCAGTCGGTGAACCTGCACCTCGTCGTCGCCGTAGCCCCGCAGCACGATCGCCGGCGACGCATGGGCGTCGCGAAACCGGCGCGCGAACCACGCACTGACCGGCGTCTTGCCGGTGCCGCCCACCGTCAGGTTGCCGATGGAGAGGTCGGGGATCGGCCCTGGCGTCGCCTTGCGCATGACGGCCAGCATGTTCACCTGTGCCACCGCTGCGCCGTAGAGCGCACTGGCCGGCGCAAGGGCGACACGCGCCACGCGCGACGTCATCGCGTCGCCATACCACACCGACTCGGCGATGTCAGCCAGCGGCACGGGCGGCCACTCCGGCCATGCGTCCGGTGAACAGCTCGACGGTCTCGGCCGCCTCGCGCGACGAGTCGCCTGGTACCACGGCCGGCGCGTCGAAGACGATGGTCAGCGTCGCAAATGGTTTCGGGATCATGAACCGGTCCCAGCTCGTCAGGTACCAGGCGCGCGACGCGTGCACGCCGAACGCGACGACCGGCGCACCCGCGCGGTGTGCCGCGACCAGTGCGCCGGACGCAAAGGTCCGGTAGGGACCGCGTGGACCATCCGGTGTCACGGCCACCGTGAACCCGTCACGCAGTGCCCGTACGAGGCCGAGCAGCGCACGGTCGGCGCCGCGTGAGGAGCTGCCGCGAATCAGCGTGCAGCCGAGCCGACGCGCCACCTGCGCGATCAGCTCCCCGTCCTTGTGTGTGCTGATCAGGCAGGCAATCGACTGGAAGCGCATCACGTACAGCAGCGGCAGCAGCTGTCCGTGCCACAACAGCAACGCGACGGGTTGGCCATCGTGGCGCAGCCGGTCGATCGGGCCGGCGTCGATCAGGCGCACACGCCAGGTGACGCCCAGCAGGCGGATGAGCCAACTGCCCACCAGCGAGAGCCAGCGCGCCCGACGGGCATCCGCCAGCGATCGCGCGTCACCGTGCGGCTGCGTGTCCGTCATGCGACCAGCGCATCCGCCATGGCCGCCACGCGGACGGCGGCGCCGGGCTCGCCCATCAGCGCGCGCACACGCTGCAGTGCAGCCAGCATCGTCGTGCGCGTCGGTGACGCCACATCGAGCAGCGGCAGCAGCGCCGGCGCGACGGTTCCGGCGCGCAACTCGCGCTGGATGAACTCCGGCACCACGCGCCGCCCGGCGACGATGTTCACCAACGCGATGTCCGGCAGCGTGACGAGGCGTTTCGCGATGGCATACGTCATCGCGCTCGTGCGATAGGCGACGACCATCGGACAGGCGCAGAGCGCCGCCTCGAGTGTGGTCGTGCCGCTCTTGCACATCGCCGCGGTGGCGGCGCGGAACACGGTCTGCGAGGCATCACGCACCACCGGGAACGGACAGACGGCAGGGTCGATCACCACGCTCGGCGGCGCGCTCACGATCACCTGCACGCCGGGCCGCTGCGCTTCGACCGCGCGGCCCGTCGCCACGAAGTCCGTCAGATGGCGGCTGATCTCGCCAGCGCGGCTGCCCGGGAAGAGCGCCAGCACGGGCCGTGCGGCATCGAGGCCCAGCGACGCGCACGCCTCGTCGCGCGTCGGCAGTGTTTGGGTGGCGTCGATCAGCGGTGATCCGACGAACGTCGCATCCACGCCAGCCTCGCGCAGCAGCCCTTCCTCGAACGGCAGGATCACCGCCGCCTTCGCGACGGTCTCGCGGAGTTGCGTCACCCGCGACTTGTGCCACGCCCAGACCTGCGGGGTGATGTAGTACAGGACCGGGATCCCACGCCGCTTCGCCTCACGAGCCAGGCGCATGTTGAAGCCCGGATAGTCGATCAGCACCACCAGCTTCACGCGACCGCCGTCCATGCGCGACGTGAGCGCCGCCATCAGCGACCGCAGCACCGGCAGGTGCCTGATCACCTCGACGAATCCCACCACGGCAATCCGCTCGGCACGCTCCAGCAACTCGACGCCTTCGGCGGCGAGTCGTCCCCCGCCCACACCCACCAGGTGCAGGTCCGGGCGGCGCGCGCGCAGCGCCCGCACCATCACCGCCGCATGCATGTCGCCCGACGGCTCACCGGCGACGATCATGACCTCGGAGGGGGTCACGCCGGCCTCAGTGCACCACCGCGCAGGCGCAACGCATGCCGATCGATGTCCGTCACGATGCGCAACGCGGTTGCGAGCGCCTCACGCCCCGCCGCACCGCTCACCACCACCGCCTGCTCGCCACGAATCGCAGCCACGAAGCTCTCGAGCTCCAGGCGCAGCGGTTCGCCCTCCGGCGCGAACAGCGGCACCGGCTCGACGAACTGCTCGAGCGAGGTCGCCTGTGCGGCAAAATCGCGCGGGTCCACATCCGTCCGCATGCGGAAGAACATCCCCGCCCCGGTGCCCAGGTCGAGCGAGACGTACCCGCTCCGCTGGAAGATGCGCAGCTTCCGCGTCTTCTCGCGCGACACGCGGCTCGCCGTGATCGTCGCCACCGCGCCGCTCGCGAACTCGAGCCGGGCGTTCGCGATGTCCAGCGTGTCGGTCAGGACCGGCACGCCCACCGCGCTCACGTCCACCACCGGGCTGCCCACGATCGTCGCGACGAGGTCGATGTCGTGGATCATCAGGTCGAGTACGACCGCGACGTCGGCACCGCGCGGCGTGTACGGCGCCAGACGATCGCTCTGCACGAACAGCGGGTCGGCGAGGTACGGCCACGCCGCGCGCACGGCACGGTTGAACCGCTCCACGTGGCCCACCTGCAGCAACACGCCGGCGCCCGTCGCAGCGTCGACGAGTGCATCGGCCTCATCCAGCGTCGCCGCGATCGGCTTCTCGACGAACAGGTGGCGGCCGGCCGCGAGGACCGCCATCCCCACCACATGGTGCCCCAGCGTCGGCACCACGCAGCTCACCGCGTCACTCGCCTCGATCAACGACGTGAGCGTCGTGTGCGACGGCACCCCCAGCTCCGCAGCCACGACGGCCGCGCGCTCCGGGCTTGCGTCGTGAAATCCCGTGAACTGAATTCCCGGCAGGTCACGCAGGATGCGCACATGGTGGATGCCAAGCCCACCCGCGCCAGCGACCCCGATGCGGATGCTCAGAACCCGATCCCCCGCTCACTTTCCTCGATGAAGCTGAGGAAGGCCATCACCTCGGGCAGCGGCTGCAACTCGGCACGCGCGCGGGCGAGCGCCTGCGTCACGTTCAACTCGGAGCGGAACACGAGGCGGTAGGCGCGCTTCAGTTCGCGGACGACGTCCTCATCGAAACCGCTGCGCTGCAGGCCCACCGAGTTCAGGCCATACAACTTCACCGGGTTGCCCACGGCCTTCAGGTACGGCGGAACATCCTTCGCCACCCGTGAGCAGCCGCCCACGAACGCATGCCGACCGATGCGCGCGAACTGGTGCACCGCAACGAGGCCGGACACGATGGCGCGGTCATCGATGACCACGTGCCCCGCCAGCTGCGTACCGTTGCCGATGATCACGCCGTTGCCGACCTTGCAGTCGTGCGCGAGATGCACGTACGACATCAGGAACGAGCCGGCGCCGACCGAGGTCGTGCACGAGTGCGTCGTGCCGCGATTGATCGTCGCGTACTCACGGATGACGGTGTTCTCGCCCACCTCCACCGTCGTGTGCTCGCCGCGGTACTTCAGGTCCTGTGGATCACCACCGAGCACGGAGCCGATGCCGACCTTCACGCCGGCGGCGAGCGTCACGTTGCGTTCGAGCGTGGCGCGCATCGCGATCGCGCACCCGTCGCCGATCACGCAGTGTTCGCCGACGTACGCGTACGGACCAACCGTCACCCCGTCGCCGATCACGGCATCGGCGGCGATGATCGCCGTCGGGTGAATCCCGCTCGACACCGGGGTGGTCATCGCGGACGCACCATGGCCGCCATCTCCGCCTCGCAGACGACGTCGCCGTCCACCCGCGCCACACCCTGCATCTTGCACACGGCGCCGCGCATGTGCACGAGCTCCAGCTCCAGGCGCAACTGATCGCCAGGCTTCACCGGACGACGGAACTTCACGTTGTTCAGGCTCGTGAAGTACACCACCTGCGAGGCGGGCTCCGCGATGCTGCCCAGCATCAGCATGCCCCCCACCTGAGCCATCGCCTCCACGATCAGCACCCCCGGCATGATCGGGTGCCCCGGGAAGTGGCCCTGGAAGAACGGCTCGTTGATCGTCACGTTCTTGATGCCGACCACCCGCTTCCCCTCCTCCAGCTCGAGGATGCGATCCACGAGCAGGAACGGATAGCGGTGCGGCAGCACCTTCATGATCTCTTCGATACCCAGCACCGTGGTCTCCTCCTTCGCTGTCCGGAGCAGCTCGCGGACGAACAGGACCGTGCCCTTGTGGCTCGGTCGGTGAGCGCGGATCCGTCCGCGGACGCGGGCCCCGGCCAGCGCCAGGTCGCCCACACAATCAAGCGCCTTGTGCCGGACGAACTCGTCCGGCCAGCGGAGCGTCGTGTCCACCAGGCCAGTTGCATCCAGCACCACGGCATTCGCCGTGCTCGCCCCCTGAATCAATCCTGCCGCACGCAGCGCCTCCACCTCGTGCATGAACCCGAAGGTGCGCGCCCCGGCCAGCTCGCGACGGAAGCTCTCGCCGGAGACCACCAGCCGGATCGACTGCTCGCCGATCAGTGCATGCGGAAAGACGATCGACACGTCGAGCTCGAACTGCAGACCCGGTGTCGCTTCGTAGACTGAATCGCCGTCCACCATCCGAACCGGCGTCGTGACGGTGAGGTAGCGCGCCGGCCCGCCATGCTCGACCACGCCCGCCTCCAGCAGCGCCTCGATGAACGGACGCGCACTGCCGTCCGCAATCGGGGGCTCGGCGGCATCCATCACGATGCGGAGGTCATCCACGTCCAGTGCCGCCACCGCTGCCAGGACATGCTCCACCGTGTGAAAGGCCTCGTCGCCGTCGCCAAGCTGCGTCCGCCGATCCGCGAGGACCGCCACTGCTGCATGCGCGGGCACCGGTGCCGAGCCGGGCCGGTCGCCACGCACGAATCGCACACCGGCGTTCGGTGCGGCCGGCTCGAAGTGCAGCGTCACCGGCTGCCCGAGGTGCAGGCCGACCCCTCCCACCGTCGCACGCTTTCGGATCGTCTGGCGCCGCATCGCAGTCATTCACGGCCCTCGTGCGACCGCAGCGTGCGCAGCAGCGCCGGCAACTTCGCCGCGGCAGCCTGCGTGCGCAGCGAATCTCGGTGCGGCCGCGCCGGATACCCGCTCCACGTCTCACCCGCCGGCACATCACCGAACACGCCCGCCTGCCCTGCGATGCGCGCGCCGGCGCCGATCGTGAGATGGCCCGCCAGGCCAGCCTGCCCCGCGATGATCACCCCATCGCCGATGCGCGTGGATCCCGAAATGCCGACCTGCGACATCACGAGGCACGAGCGTCCCATCCGCACGTTGTGACCCACCTGCACCAGGTTGTCGATCTTCGTCCCGGCGCCGATCACCGTGTCACCGACACTGCCGCGATCGATCGTGGTGTTCGATCCGATCTCGACGTCGGACTCCAGCACCGCGCGGCCGACGTGGGGAATCTTCTGGTGCGCGCCGCGCGCGAAGACGTAGCCGAACCCGTCGCCGCCGATCACGGCGCCGGCGTGCACGATCACGCGATCGCCAAGCACGCTGTGCGCGTAGATCGACACGTTCGGGTGAATCAGGCAGTCGGCGCCGATCGTCGTGCCGGCACCGATGCTCACCCCCGCACCGATGCGCGACCGTGCCCCGATGGATGCACCGTCGCCGATCACGGCCCCCGGACCAATCTCGACGTCGGGTGCGAGCGCCGATGCCCCGATCGTCGCGGAGGCATGCACGCCCGCCACCGGCGTCCGCGCTGGATACAGCATCGGCAGCACGACCAGCATGGCTTCCTGCGGCGCGACCACGACGATGCGTGCCGGCACATGCGTGACGCGCGACGCGAGGTCAGGCGTGACCAGCAGCACCGCCGCTCGCGTCGCGAGCGCGTCGGCGGTGTACCGGCGTCCGCTCAAAAACGAAAGTGACGCGGCATCCGCCGCATCGAGCGCGGCCACGCGCGTCACTTCCACCGACCCGTCTCCTTCCAGCGTTCCGCCGACGGCCGCGGCGACTGCGGCTGCGGTGAGCGCAGCCGGTGCCCCCGCGCCCCCCGCTGCCACACTCACAGACCTACGGACGCGGGCGCGTCACGCCAGCCGGCGCAGACACGGGGCCCGACGTCGCGGGACGGCCGGTCGCGGGTCCGGCCGGTGCAGCAGCCGTCGGTGCCGGCAGCTTCGGGGTGCCAAGTGTGCGAAGACGATCGATCACCCGGGTCGTGATGTCGAGATTCTTGTCGGCCGACACGATGAACGGCACCTGCGCGCCCGAATCGAAAATGAACGCGTACCCGTCCTCGGCACGCACATCCTGAATCACCTTGTTCACCTGCTCCATGATCGGGGCCATCAGCTCTTCCTGACGGGCCTGCGCCTGCTGCTGCATTTCCTGAGCGCGCTGCTGGAACTCCTGCTGCCGCTGGCCGATCGACCCCTCTTTTGCACTGCGCTGCGCCGGCGTCAGCTGCGCCGCCGCCTTCTGGTACTCGGTGATGATCGTCTGAAGCGAATCGCTCATCCGGCGCATCTGCGCCTGCACGGGCGCCGTCTCCTTCTCGAACATCGCCAGTGCCTCGGCGCGACCCGGCGCCCCTTCCAGTACCTGATTGGAGTTCAGATACGCGAACTTCAACACGCTCGATGGCGCTGTTGCGGCAGCAGCAGCCGACGTCGCCTGCGCACCTGCGGCGCCACCGGCCACCGCCATCACCGCCATACCCGACACGATCCGACTGACAACTCGCATTGCAAACTCCACAGGGAAAAAGATCAGAACGCTTGGCCGCCAAGGCGGAAATGCAGCTGCCACTTCGGTGCGGCCCGTCCAAACGCATCCACCCGGTCCAGGCCGTACGCCCAGTCGAGACCGAGCGGGCCGAGCGGGGTCACCGTGGACAGACCAATACCCGTGCCGCGGAAGAGCCGCGTCGGGTCGAACTGCTGTACGCGACGATACACATTGCCGGCGTCGAAGAAGCCGTTGATGTAGAACATCGCATTGAACCGGATGCCGATCTCCGCCGTGCTCGAGAAGAATGCGGCGCCCGGATTGTTGAATGCCTGGGCATTCGCGTTGGCATCCGGCAAAAAGCCATCCGGCGTGATGGAGAACTCCGGATAGCCACGCAGCGGCTCGCCGAACTGCACGCCGCCCATGTTGAACTGCTGCGTGAAGCGGAACGCGCCCGCCGTCCCGAGCACCGCCCCCGACTTCACCGTCAGGCCAGCCACCACCTTCATGGGCTGCGATCCGGGCTTCGTCCCACCGATCGTCGCCAGCGTAGCGTAGTTGCGCATGTCGAACGAGTACCGCTGGAAGCGGGCGGTGCCACCGAGGCCGTTGAACTGTGCCGTGAAGGTACGCTGCGCCCCAGCCGAGGCGAACGGCAGATCGATTCGGGTATCGTAGCCGACCGTGCCACCGATGTAGCTGCGGACGTTCGCGCCGCTGAATTGCTCGCGCGCTTCACCAAGGAACCCGGAGCTTCCGAAGCGGACGCTCTCGAGGCCGTACGTGACGAAGAGCCGAGTGAAAGGCGATTGCGGGATCGGGAAGCCGAGCTGCAGACTGGCGCCGGTCTGGATCGGCTGCCCGAAGCCACCGTTGAAATTCGAGAATCCACCGATACCCTGAAAACGATTCTGCGTGCGGTAGGCACTCAACGTTCCCGAAACCTGTGACAGACGGATCTGCGGATCGGTATAGGCCATCTGGAAGTTGTTCTGGAATCGTCCGAAGTTCCAGTTCAGCGATCCGGACTTGCACCGCCCGAACAGATTGGGCTGCTGCAGGCCGATGAACCCGCCCACGCCAAGTCCCTGACCGGCCGACGCGCCGAAGTTCACATTACCGGTCTGCTTTTCCTTCACGCGGAAGATGATGTCCACGTCACCGGTCGAATCGGGACGTGTATCGGGGTTCGGTACCGGCGTCTCGAAGAATCCGAGGTTCCCGAGGTTCTGGTACGAGCGGACCAGGCGGTCCTGATTGAAGACGTCGCCCGGCAGCACCAGGAGCGCATTGCGGATGCAGCTCTCGACCGTGTGATCGTTGCCGAGGATCTCGACCCGGTTCACGATCGCCGGCTGTCCCTCCTCGATCTCCCAGCGCAGGTTCGCCCGGTGCGCGCCGCCACTCGAGTCACGCTCGACGATCGGTCGGACACGTGCGTAGATGTAGCCTTCGTTGCTGTACGCCGTCTGCACCTTCTGCGTCCCTTCCTCCCACCGGTTCGCATCGAAGGTGTTGGGCGGGAGCGACGGTCCCTTCTTCCGGAAGACGAGCCCCTTGGCGCGCTCGGTGAGCGAGACCGACTGCGGCTGGAACGGATAGAGTCGCTGGATCTCCTCACTGGAGAAGCGACGGTTGCCGAGGGCCTCGAAGCTGCCCAGCGTGTAGCGCGGTCCCTCGCGAACCGCGAGCTCGATCAGGCCCTTGCCGCGCTCACGATCGACGATCAGCGAGTCCCGCTCCACGGATCCGTCGATGAAACCCTGGCGTCCCAGCAGAGCCGGGATGCGCTCAGTCAGGTCACCCCCAAAGTTGTCTTCGTCGAACTCGCCCTTGCGCCACCAGAAAAACCCTTCGGGCTTGGTCTTCATGGTGGCAACCACGTCAGCCGGAGCGAGCGTGCGCAGACCGGTCACCGTCACGCCGCTGACTGCCATGCGGCGTCCCTCCGACACCCTGAACGTGACCTTCGCGCGCTGGTCCTCGAGCACCGTCGTGTCGACGGTGACGCGGGCGAGGTAGAAGCCCGCGGCGTCGTAGATCGAGTCGAGCCGCTGCTTGGTGACTGCCACCAGCGCCGCATCGACCGGACGCCCGATCAGGAGCTCCACCTTGTCTTTCAGCGTGCGATTCGAGACCCGGTCGCCGCCGATGACGTCCACGTCACCCAGAATCGGGCGCTCGGCCACCGAGATCACGATCGTCGCAAGCACCTCGACGCCGGCGTCGTGCACGCGGCAGCCGATCCGCACGTCGCTGAACTGCGCCGTGGCGTACAACTGGCGGATCGAGCGCTGCACCGCCTTGAAATTGAGTGCCAACCCTGTTCCGATCTCCGCATCCGAAAGGATCTGGTCGTTCGTCACGCGAAGATTCCCCTCCACGACGACGGAGTCCGGGAGGGCGCATGGGCCCGGCCCCTCCTGCTGCGCGACGGCGCGTGAGAAGGGCAGGCAGAGGACAGCGGCCACGATGGCAGCCGCGGAAAGACGGGAAGCGGGCATAAGCTTGGAAAATGTAACGAGTCAGCCGACCGGGTCTACCCTCGACCCGGTCGGCTGTTTCACGGGATCGTCAGATCCCGGCAGGTACACCAGCCGTCAGGCGGCCGGCGTGGCACTCGCGGAGACCCGGAACTGCAGCTTCGTCCCGTCCTCGGCCACGTCCACGTCGATCTCGTCACCCTTCGAGAACTCGCCCAGCAGAATCTTCTCCGAAAGCGGATCCTCGATGTAGCGCTGGATCGCCCGCTTCAGCGGACGCGCCCCGTACATCTCGTCGAAGCCATGCTTGGCCAGGAATTCGCTGCCGGCGTCACTGAGCTTGATCGTCAGCTCCTCATCGGCGAGGCGCTTCTGGACCTCGCGCAGCATCACGCCCACGATCTTCGCGATGTGCTCCTTGCTCAACTGATGGAACACGATCACGTCGTCGAGACGGTTGAGGAACTCGGGGTTGAAGGTGTGCTGCAGTTCCTCCTTGACCTTCTCCGAGATCCGCTCGAAGCTGCCGCGGCTGTCGACCGTGCCGAAGCCCAGTGCCTTGCCCTTCGTGATCTCCTTCGCACCCACGTTGCTGGTCATGATGACCACCGTGTTCTTGAAGTCGATCACGCGACCGTAGTTGTCCGTGAGGTGTCCCTCGTCCAGCACCTGCAGGAGGATGTTGAACACATCCGGATGCGCCTTCTCGATTTCGTCGAGCAGGATGACGCTGTACGGCTTGCGACGGATGGCCTTGGTCAGCGTGCCGCTGTCCTCGTACCCCACGTAGCCCGGGGGCGCACCGATGAGGCGCGACACGGAGAACTTCTCCATGTATTCGCTCATGTCGACGCGGATCAGCGCCGACGCGTCCGCAAACAGGAACTTCGCGAGCTGGCGAGCCACTTCCGTCTTGCCGACGCCGGTCGGACCGCAGAAGATGAAGCTGCCGATCGGACGGTTCGGATCCTTGAGGCCGGCGCGGCTGCGGCGGATCGAGCGGGCGAGCGACTTGATCGCCTCCTCCTGCCCCACCACCTGCCCGTGCATCTCCTCTTCCATGCGCAGCAGGCGCGCCGTCTCGGCCTCCTGCAGGCGCGTCACGGGAATGCCCGTCCAGCGGCTCACGATGAAGGAGATCTCTTCCTCACCGAGCACCGGCCGGAAGGACTGGCGACGCTGCTCCCATTCCTCCTGCCGCTGTCGGATCTCCGACTGCAGCTCACGCTCGCGATCGCGCAGCGACGCCGCCTTCTCGAAATTCTGGTCACGCACCGCGCCTTCCTTGTCGACGTTCACCTGGTCGAGCTGCGCACGCAGGTCGGCCACGTCGGCTGGCGGCACCTGCGCCGCCAGGCGCGCCCGAGCTCCGGCCTCGTCGATCACGTCGATGGCCTTGTCGGGCAGGAAGCGGTCGGTGATGTAGCGTTCCGACAGCTTCGCCGCCGCCATCAGCGTCGAATCGGGGATCGTCACGCGGTGGTGATCCTCGTACTTCGTGCGCAGCCCCTTCAGGATCTCGACCGTCTCGTCCACCGACGGCGGATCGACGATCACCGTCTGGAAGCGGCGCTCCAGCGCCCCGTCCTTCTCGATGTACTTCCGGTACTCGTTCAGCGTCGAGGCACCGACGCACTGCAACTCGCCGCGCGCCAGCGCCGGCTTGAGCATGTTGCTCGCGTCGATCGCACCCTCGGCCGCACCGGCACCGACCAGCGTGTGGAGCTCGTCGATGAACAGGATCACGTTCTTGTTCTGCGCGATCTCGTTCATCACGGCCTTCAGCCGCTCCTCGAACTGCCCGCGATACTTCGTGCCGGCAATCACGGCCGCCATGTCCAGCGAGAGCACGCGGTTGTCCCGCAGGTTGTCGGGGCAGTTGCCGCCCGAGATCAGCTGCGCGAGTCCCTCGACGATCGCCGTCTTGCCGACACCGGGCTCACCGATGAGCACCGGGTTGTTCTTCTTGCGGCGCGACAGCACCTCCATTACCCGCTCGATCTCCTTCGCACGGCCGATCGTCGGGTCCAGCGCCCCCTCGGCCGCCAGCGCCGTCAGGTCGCGGCAGAAGTGATCGAGCGCCGGCGTCTTGGACTTCTTCTCCGCCTTCGAGCCGCCGGAGCCGGAGGCGCCGGTCGGCGTCGCACCGCTACCACTGCTGGCCTGGGCCGTCGGGGCCCCGCCCTGCGGCAACTCGGTGCCGAGCAGCCGCAGCGTCTCGGCACGCGCCGCGTCCAGATTGACGCCGCTCTCCGTCAGCACCTGCGCCGCAATCCCCTTCTCCTCACGGAGCAGGCCGAGCAGCAGATGCTCGGTGCCGACGTAGCTGTGGTTCAGCTCGCGCGCCTCACTCATCGCCAGCTCGAGCACCTTCTTGGCCCGCGAGGTATACGGCAGATCCGGGCCGGTGGCTTGTGCCGCCTTCCCCTTCTTCACCGTGTCCTCGATCTTCTGCTGAATCTCGTCGAGGTCGACGTTGAGGCTCTGCAGCACGGCGGCTGCGACCCCTTCGCCCTCGCGAATCAAGCCGAGAAGAATGTGCTCGGTGCCGACGTACTCGTGGTGCAGACGCGCCGCTTCTTCACGCGCCATGGCGAGCACCTTCCGTACGCGCTCGGTGAAGTTATACCCGTTCATGCTGACCTCTGGTTCGGCAGTCGGTGGCCGATCATCCGTGCGATCCTACGTCGGCAGCGAGTGCATCCCGGACAAACCGTGCACGCGCCACGCTGGCATCACCATCCGACAACGTGGCACGTCCATCATACTGCGCCACGTGCGCCGCCTGGCAATGAATCAGGAGCTTGTTGAGCGTATAGACACTCGGCGAACTCAGGAGTTTCAGGCTCAACGCGAGCCGGACCCCACTGAGGTAGTTCATCGCTTCGTCGAACGTCAGGCTCCGCGCATACCGCAGAGTACCATACGCCCGCCAGAGCTTGTCCTCAATGATATACCCTGCATCGCGCAGCAGCACATGCCGCGCCTCCTCCTCACGCTCCACGACGTGCTTCACGACCCGGGAAAGCTGGTCGAGCAGCGCTGCCTCGCTCTTCCCCAGTGTCGTCTGGTTGCTGATCTGGAAGTAGTTTCCGACCACTTCACTGCCTTCACCGTACAAACCCCGGTAGGTCAGCCCCATCGTCTGCAGACCGGCCAGGACCTTCGAGATCTCCTTCGTCAGGACCAGGCCGGGGAGGTGGATCAACACCGACGCGCGCAGCCCGGTGCCGGTGTTCGTCGGACAGGCGGTCAAAAAGCCGAACTCCCCGTGCCACGCATAGGGAACGTGACGGCCGAGCTCGTCATCGAGCGCCGTCGCCGCCCCAAAGGCACCGAGGGGGTCGAATCCCGAGCGCATCGCCTGCAGGCGCAGGTGATCCTCCTCGTTGACCATGATGCTAACCTCGTCGGCGAGCAGCAGCGCCGCACCCGTCCGAACGGCCAGCGTCCCATCGAGCCCGGCGAGCTCCTTGCTCACCAGATGCCGCTCGTGCAGGAGCTGTCGGTCGGGCGTTGCGAGCTCATCGACACGGAGTATCACGCCGCCGTGTAGCGCCGACACCTTCGGCATCGCGTCCCGCAGCTGGCCGAGCACGCGGAGGCGCTCACCATCACGGGCACGACTGGTGAAGGCATAGCCCTCGACGTTCCGTGCCAGACGCACGCGGGTGGAGAGGACCACCTCAGGGTGCTCGCCACTGCCGTCGAGCCAGCGCGTGCCACCATCAGGCAGGAGTGTGAAGTCGATCATTCCGCCACCGCCTTCAGCTGGTCGCGGAGCCTGGCCGCCTGCTCGAACTGCTCCAGCTCGATGGCGCGCCGCAGCTGCTCCCGCAGCTCGAGCACCGTCGACGCACGCTGGAGCTGGTCCGGCGCAGGCGGGCCGTACAGCCGGCCAGTATGGCGCGTTGCCCCGTGCACCCGCTGCAGCAGGTCCCGCAGCTGCGTCTCGAAGGTCGCGTAGCAGCGGGCGCAGCCCAGCCGCCCGGACGCCCGAAAATCCTTGTAGGTCGCCTGGCAGAAACTGCAGCGCGCCTGATCAGACTGGCCCACGGCCATCTGCTGCTGGACGGTCTGCAGCAACGAAGTCAGCGGTGTTTTCGGCGCCGCGACGGTCGTCTCGACGCCCTTGTCCGCGGCGCACTTCTCGCACAGGTGCACCTGCGTGACGGTCCCGTCGACCACCTGTGTCAGGTGCACGACCGCATCCCGCTCCCGGCACGAATCGCAGACCATCAGCCCACCTCCTCCGCCATCGCTGACGATTCGACCACTCGACCCGCATCCAGCAACAGGACCCGGTTTGCCCGACCTGCCAAGGCGCGATTGTGCGTCACCACCACGACCCCCACGCCATGGGTCGCGGCCAGTGTGGAGAAAAGCTCATGCAATCGCTCCGCGTTCCCACGATCGAGGTTGCCGGAGGGTTCGTCCGCCAGCAACAGTGCCGGCGTCGGCGCAAGCGCCCGGGCCACCGCCACCCGCTGCTGCTCCCCACCCGACAGCGCCGAGGGCAGATGGCCGGCGCGCCGCGACATCCCGACCGAGTCCAGCAATGCCAACGCGTGCGCTCGCACCGCGTCCGCCGGACGCCCTGCGATCAGGAGCGGCATCATCACGTTCTCCACCGCAGTGAACTCTCGCAGCAGATGATGGAACTGGAAGACGAACCCGATCGACCGGTTCCGGACCGCCGCAAGCTCCTGTTCATTCCCGTCCTCCACCGGCCTCCCGGCGATCCGGACCAGGCCGGAGGTTGGCTTGTCGAGCGCGCCGAGGATGTGCAGGAGCGTGCTCTTCCCTGCGCCGCTCTCGCCGATGATCGCCACCATCTCGCCGCGCTCGATCGTCAGCGAGGCGCCATCGAGGATGCGCAACGTCGTGCCGTCACCGCCAGTGTACTCCTTCACGAGGTCCACCGCCTCGAGCGCAGGGACTGCGGCAGGATCACTCATGTCGAATCGCCTCGACGGGAAACAGCCGTGCCGCCTGCCGGGCCGGCCACAGCGTCGCGAGCATCGCAATGCCGAGACTGGCCGCCACGATCACCACCACGTCGCCGAGCTCGATCTGAATCGGCAGCCTGTCGATGAAGTACACCGAGGGGTCCAGTTCGATCAGCCGGAAGTGCGACAGCGCCCACGACGCGCCCAGCCCGAGCGCCACGCCGAGCATCGTCCCGACGAAGCCGATCGCTGCGCCCTGCCAGAGGAAGATCCGACGGATCGACGGCGCCCGCATCCCCATCGCCTTCAGAATGCCGATCTCCCGCGTCTTGTCGGTCACGACCATCGTCAGGGTGCTCACGATGTTGAACGCCGCCACCAGCACGATCAGCAGCAGGATCACGCCCATCGCCAGCTTCTCCAGCTTGAGCGCCGAGAACAGCGACCGGTTCTGCTCCTGCCAGTCCATGGTGCGATACGGGAACCCCAGCACGTCGGCGAGCTGCTGCGCGACCTGCGGTGCGCGCCACCGGTCAGGCGTCCGCACGTCGATGCCCGTGACACGCGGCCCGAGACCGGCCAGATCCTGCGCCGCCCCCAGCTCCATGTACGCATAGCCGCTGTCGTACTCGTACATCCCGGTCTCGAAAACGCCCGTCACCACGAATCGGCGCACCTGCGGCACCAATCCGCCGAATGCAGTCGAGAGCTGGACCCGCCCCGGCAACGTCAGCAGCACCACCTCCTGCCCCGGCCACGCATTCAAACGCTCGGCCAGCTTCTGTCCGATCACGATCGCCCGCAGGCTGTCGATCGGGCTCCGAAAGGAAAAGTCGCCGCTGCGCGCATACCGCCGGATCTGCGTCACATCCGGCTCGCCGCTCACCGATGACGCCATGCCAACGACCTTCATCGGCTCGCCATATTCGCCGTTCTTCGTGATCAGCGCATCCTTGATCACGAACGGTGCCGCGGAGACGACGCCGGGCTGCGCGCGCACCTTCTGCAACGTGCTGCGCCAGTCCGTCATCGTCATGTCGTCGCCGACCGTGAGCACGCGGAGGTCGGGACTGCCGATCAGGATCTTCTCGCGCAGGTCCTGCTGCAAGCCGTTCATCACGCCGAGGACGAGAATCAGCGCGCTCACGCCGACTACGACACCACCCATCGCAATGATGCTGATGAGGCTCAGCAACTGCGATCCGCGACGACTGCGCAGATACCGCCACGCAATGGCGATCTCGAGACGGATCATTCAGGGCGCATCGCAGGAAACAGAATCACGTCGCGGATGTGCTGCGTGCCGGTCAGGTACATCAGCAGGCGGTCGATCCCGATGCCGACCCCACCGGTCGGCGGCATGCCGTACTCCAGCGCGCGCAGGTAGTCCTCGTCCACACCGCTCGCCTCGTCATCGCCGGCCGCCTTCAGGCGCGCCTGCGCCTCGAAACGCTGGCGCTGGTCGATCGGGTCGTTGAGCTCGGAGAACGCGTTCGCCATCTCGCGCCCCTCGGCGAACAGCTCGAACCGTTCCGTGAGCGCGGGATTGCCACGCTTCGGCTTTGCCAGCGGTGACAGCTCCACCGGATAGTCGACGACGAAGGTGGGCGTCGTGATGGAACGCTCCACCAGCGCCTGAAACAGCTCGTCCATCAGCTTGGGCCGGCTCAGCGTCTGCGGCGTCTCGACACCCTGTGCAATCGCGGCCTGCATCAGCTCCGCATCGCTCATGGCCAGCACGTCGCGGCCGAGACCCGCGCTCAGGGAAGCGACCCACTCGATTCGGGGGAACGGCGTGGTGAACGCCGGCACCGAGGCGGGGTCGATGCCGGGTGTGCTGCGCACCGCGTCAGCGGCGGCCACGATCAGGCGCTCCACGCGCGCCATCATGACCGTGTAATCCGCATACGACTCGTAGAACTCCAGCATCGTGAACTCCGGATTGTGCGTCCGGTCGATGCCTTCGTTGCGGAAGTCGTGGCCGATCTCATAGACACGATCGAATCCCCCGACGATCAGGCGCTTCAGGTAGAGCTCATCCGCGATGCGAAGAAAGAGCGGCATGTCGAGCGCGTTGTGGTGCGTGCTGAACGGGCGCGCAGCCGCACCACCATACAGCGGCTGCAGCACAGGCGTCTCCACCTCGAGATACCCGAGCCCGTCCAGAAAGTGTCGGATCGCCGTCGTCATCCGTGCCCGCGCGTAAAAATTGGCGCGCACCTCGGGGTGCACCGCGAGATCGGCGTAGCGCTGGCGATAGCGCTGCTCGGGATCTGCGAAGCCGGAGTACCGCTTGAGTTCCCCATCGACGACCTGCTCCTTCGCGAACGGCAGCGGCCGGAGCGTTTTTGCCAGCAGCGTCAGTTCGGCGCACTGCACCGTCACTTCACCCGTCCGGGTGCGCATCAGCGCACCGGCGACCCCGACGATGTCGCCCAGATGCAGCTCCTCGAACACCGACCACTCCGCAGCCGGCAGGTCATCCTTCCGGAAGTAGGCCTGCAGCTTCCCGCTCGAATCACTCACGTGCGCGAATGCCGTCTTTCCCTTCGAGCGCAGCGACACGAGCCGGCCCGCGATCCGCACCAGCGGCCCCGTCTCGACGCCATCGGGCAGCAACACGCGCGCGTCGCCCGTGAGGTGCGTGCGATCGTATGAGTAGGCGAACGGCGCGACGCCGCTCGCGACCAGTCGCTCCAGAGATGCGCGCCGGTCGAGCATCACCTGGCTGAGTTCTTCGTGGTTCACGTCGTCTGGGACCTGTGAATCGGTGGAGGTCACTTCGGCGCCGGCTCGCCGGCCATCTTCAGATACGCTTCGATGAAGGGATCGAGCGATCCATCCATCACCTTCGCCACATCGGCGATCTTCAACTCCGTGCGGTGGTCGTTCACCATCGTGTACGGCTGGAAGACATAGCTGCGGATCTGGCTGCCGAACGACACGTCCATCTTCCCGGCGTCGAGCGCGGCCTTGGCCGCGGCCTGCTTGTCGGCCTCGATCTGATAGAGCCGGTTCTTCAGCTGCTTCATCGCCGTCGCCTTGTTCTTGAACTGCGACCGCTCCGCCTGCGACGAGGTCACCACGCCGCTCGGCATGTGGGTGATGCGCACCGCCGACGATGTCTTGTTGACGTGCTGGCCACCGGCGCCCGAGGCGCGGAACACATCGATCCGCAGGTCATCCTCACGGATCTCGATGTTGATTTCGTCATCCACCACGGGATACACGAACACGGAGGCGAAGCTCGTGTGCCGGCGCGCCTGCGAGTCGAACGGTGAGATCCGCACGAGGCGATGCACGCCAGCCTCCGGCCGCAGGAATCCGAAGGCGTATTCGCCGGTGATCTCCATCACGCAGCCTTTGATGCCCGCCTCCTCACCCTCGCTGAGGTCGAGCATCTCGATGTCGTAGCCTTTGCGCTCCGCCCAGCGCGTATACATGCGCATGAGCATCTGTGCCCAGTCCTGTGCCTCGGTCCCGCCGGCACCGGCCGAGATCTCGAGCTGCGCCGCGCGATGGTCATCAGGGCCGCGCAGCAACGAGCGCAACTCGTAAGCCGCAATCTGTTCGCGCACCGACTCGGCGTCGCTGATCACTTCGGCGGCCATCGACTCGTCGGGTTCGATCGCAAGGAGGTCCAGCAGCTCGCGGGCGTCCGCGACGCGCTGGACCAGCCGATCGAAGGGCTCGACCCACTGCTTGTATGTCTTGACCTGCTGCACGACACCTTTGGCCCGCTCCTGGTGATCCCAGAAGGTGGGCTGCGCCATCTGCTCCTCGAGCGCCGTCAGTCGTTCCCGCTGGTTCTCGATGTCAAAGATACCTCCGCAACTCGTCGAGACGCGCGGCGTCGGTGGCGAGCTGTGTGGTGAGCTGTCCGAGATCTGCCATTTGGGCCACGGGTGGGACCTGGGAAAAAGCGAGAGCCGTCCTCCCGAGGGTCGGGAGGACGGCTCGGTGCGCAACGGCGCAGAGCGGAAAGTTAGCCGGACGCAGGCCTGTTCTCCATGCCCTGCGCGCTCAGAATACCCGCTGTCCTTCAGCCAGCACCTCGTTCAGCGCGTCCTGAAAGAACGCGGTGGACTCAGCCACGTCCCGACCGACCTGCTCCACATACTCGTCGTAGCTCTTCCGGATCTCATCGCGGAAGAGCTGCTTGAGCGTGCCGTTGGCCAGACCATCAGCCCGCTTTGCCGGCTGATACGCGACCATGTCCGACACCAGGGCGCGCGCCAACCTCTTCGCACGTGTCATCGGGTCACTGCGCAGAAACGGGTTGATGATGCGGCGTGGTTCTCCAGTCGCAGGCAGTGCGGCGGCTGCCAGGGGGATCGGGGCGGCGGGAGCAACCGGTGCCGGCGCGATCATCTGTCCCGGCGACGGCGGCGGCGGCGGCACGAGCGGCCGCTGCACCGCGACGGTCGCCGGCGTGGGCGTGGGCATCGGCGTCATCGCCCTCGGCGCTGACGTTGGCGCTGGCGCAACGGCTGCCGGAGGCGAGTATGCGACCGTCGTCTCATGGGGCACCGTCACCGGCACGGACGGCGGTACCGGCACGGACGGCGGTACCGGCACGGACGGCGGGACCGGCACGGACGGCGCAAGCGAGGCCGGTGGTTCCGCTGGACG
>Ga0105048_10000993_pt1 | contig 45666 bp, 42 predicted proteins | sample MAT05_FD_78382 | JGI IMG/M metagenome (GOLD analysis project Ga0105048, IMG submission 78382) | Freshwater microbial communities from Lake Fryxell liftoff mats and glacier meltwater in Antarctica - MAT-05 | ecosystem: Environmental > Aquatic > Freshwater > Ice > Liftoff microbial mat | place...
AGGGGGATTGAGGAAGTTCCCATGATATTGTTTGTAGTCATAAATATACTTTGATCATTGATCAGGATCGCTTCGCTCATGGTTGCGGCAAAGAACGGATTTGTGGAAAAGAGGAACCAGGTGATGATGGAGACTGTGTTTTCCAGGAATTGCGATGCGTAATTGCTGATTGCGCCTTCGAGGACGGCGACAAAGAAGAGGCATAAAAGAAACACGATAAACGAAATCAGGATGGATGCATAAGAGAGTACAGTTGCGATTAAGGTGCGCTGTGAAAAACTTGAAAAAAATAATCCCAACGTGCAGAAGAAGATGGCTGTAATGACCAGCATCAAGGTGGAGATTATCATTTCTGTCATGCCTACGCCGCCCAGAAAGAAAGCAAGACTTTGGATGGGAATCGCGGTAAAGATGAGCAGTAGCAAAAATATAACAGCCGAACTGAGTTTCCCGAATACCAGTGCGCGCGCTGAGAGCAGGGAGGTGCGCAGCAGGTCAATGGTTTTTCGTTCGCGTTCTGCTGAGATCGCGCCCGCAGTCAGGGCGGGGCCAATAAAGCCGAGCATTAATAATTCAAGCAGAATTACTGTGCTGAAAATCACCTTGCCGACTGTTTGCAGGAAACTAGGGTCACCGTTTGAGATGCTTCCGTCAAGGGCGAGGAAAACATAGATTAAAACAATAAAAAAACTGATGAGTGCAATATAGGCGCCAATGATGATAAATCCCTGGCGGCCTCTCATTCTGCCTTTTAATTCCTTGGTGATGACAGGGTTGTCCATCAGTCGATCAAGAAAGTTCCTGGGCTTGGTGGGGTTGGTGTGCGGGGTGACTGTTGATGTTTCCATAAAATAGCGGTGTCTGCTAGGACACGATCCCTTTTGTGGTGCGCATAAATACTTCTTCGAGATTTTTTGATTCTTCGCTGAAGTGTATGACAGGAAAGCCTTGTGATAATAAATTTGCAAGAAGTTGGTGAATGGCTTCGTCGTCGCCGCTGAAATCCAATTCGAGCGAGATGCGGCTGGCGTTCTCTACGGCGCGGACTTCGGATACGCCTGGTATCGACTGTAACAGGGTTTGAGCTTCCTCTTTACGGTGTAACAGGCCAATGTGAATCTGGCGATGCGGCATAACGCGCTCGCTCAATTGTTGTAATGTGCCGAGTGCGGCTAGTTTGCCGTCTTCGATAATTCCTATGCGTGTGCAAAGTTCACCGACGTCCGCGAGGATATGGCTGGAGAAGAGGATTGTTTTTCCGAGACGCGCCACTTCAAGCAACAGTTCGCGGATTTCGACGCGCGCGCGAGGGTCGAGGCCTGAGGCGGGTTCATCCAGCACGAGAATGCTTGGATCGTGAATCAGGACTCGGGCGAGGCCGAGCCGTTGTTTGAGTCCTGTGGAGAGGGTGTCGACCATGTCGTCGCGGCGGTGACCTAAATCCACTAGATCGAGCAAGTCGGTGATTAAGTGTGCGCGTTGCTGTGGATGGATTTTGTAACAGGCGCCGAAGAAGTCGAGATATTCCTGCACGGTCATGTCGCCGTAGACGCCAAATGATTCGGGCATGAAGCCGATCTGACGCCGCACGTCGTTGGGTTGTTTACGGACTGAATATCCGCCAACGAGAATTTCGCCATGATCGGGTTTGAGTAATGTGACGAGCATGCGCATGGTGGTGGTTTTGCCCGCGCCGTTGGGGCCGACCAAACCAAAAATTTCGCCGCCTTCAATATTGAAGTTGATGTTGTTAACTGCAATGCGCGTCTTGAAACGCTTGGTTAGGTCTTTGATCTCGATGATTGAACTCATGGCTGCACCATCAGAACGAAATCAAAAGAGGTGATTTCATAGTAGTCGCTTTGATTGCCGTTGATTTTTATTAGGATCTCGCCATCCATGCCGACATATTGCGCGGGGTCAGGGATATCGGTGCTGTATTGGCCGAGCGTGATGATGTCCCATGTTTTGGTTTGGACATTCCAGAGTGAGGCTTGGATTTTATCGGGTGTGATGTTTATTCCAAGAAGTAGTTTCAGTGAGTTCACTTTGCTAAAGTGGACAGGTAGGCTGGGTTGAAAGCGTATGCTGTAGCCATCGCTGGAAATATTGTAGTTAGATGTTGTGATGGTGTCACCTAGTGTTGATTCCCATGAAAAAATGCTGGAGGTGAGCATGAGTTCGCCCGATTGTATTTCGAGCGCGGGCGTGAGTTTTTCAAAATAGAGCAGGGTGTCTGTCGCATTTAATTCCTTGCCTTGCAAGCCAATGGGAGCGGGGATTTCTTTGTCGACCCAGGCCATTAGATACACGCCAGTGTTGACGTTGACCACGCCGTTGGTGGAGGTTGTGACTGCTTGCAGGAATGAAGCCCGTCGTTGGTTATCGATATCTTCAGAATATGTGTCCAGCTTGAAATCAGCCAGCAGCGCATACTGGCCGATGGCGGTTGTATTCGAATTATTGCTGAGTGTGATGTTGATTTTTTTACTTTTGTTGGGCGCTATATCGCCAATGACCTTCCAGCCGCTGGATGTAAAAATGGCGGCATCTTTTAATGTGTAGCTGCTGGTGTTGGTAATGCTGCCTTTGAGGGTGGGTATTTTATCTGTGAGTGTCAGCGTCAGGTCGTGTTGAATCGCAAGCGTGGGTAAAGAACCTTCCATGCCGAGTGATTGCATTCCGCCAATATCCACGCGGAGATCGGGCAGGCTGTTTCCCTTTTCATTTTTTAGAGACAGCCAGTCGTTATTTCCCTGTAAATTTGCGCTCATATCAGGATATGGGAAGAGCAGGAATTGATCCTGACTTTCGACTGTATAGGTCGTTCGATTTGGAGAATACAAGCCGACGATGGCAGTGGTTTGCGCCTGATCGATTCCCTGCCAGGCTTGTGCCAGCATGAGCCGATTCATAATGGGGCGTGTGCCGCGGTATAGATAGCCTGAGAAATACGCGAGGCTGGTAAAGACGATGACCAGAAGCGGCACTGTGACCCATGCCAGTTCCATTCGTTTCATGCGCTTTAATACAAAATAATTTAGCGGGCCAATAATCGTAATGTATAGCCCAAGCCAGCAGCAGATATAAACATAGGATGGAAGCGCAAGCTCGGGCAGCGTGGAGAGCGCGGCGCTGGCGGTATAAGAATCCCATGCGCCAAATGCCCAGGAAGGCTTGGGAGATTTGGCAGCGAGTAAATGTTCATAAATATTCTGCATGCCGCTCCAATCATGGAGCGGCTGTAAACCTGGGTCGGCGGCAAAGAAATATACTTTTCCGTACCCAATTTGTTTTTCGATCAGCAGGGGAATATTATTTTGACTGACAAGAATATTAGCGTCGGGCTGTTTTGTACCCGCCGCTAAAATGGATTCGGATTCCAGCGGGGCGTTATCCATTGCGTAGGCTGATAAAGCAGACAGGCCGGGTACATTCTTTGTGGATTTGATCTGGAGCGGCAGGAATTCGCTTAATCCAGCGCTGGTATTTTGCCATTGAATGCCGCCAGTGACGAATAATCTCCCGCCATTTGCCAGCCATAGTTTGAGAGATTGTTTTTGCTCCACGGTGAGTGTGCCGGTATCCACATTGGAGATGACGAGCGCATCCAACATGCTCCAGCCTTGAGTCAGGTCTGGCAGGTCTGAAATCTTTAATTGCGCGGTTCTCGTTACGCCTATTAATGGCCGAATATTATTGAGTTGGGTGTAGTTGGATGGATTGTCTGACAGTACGCCAATGAATGTGGTTGGGTCACCTGTGCAGTTTACATTCAAATTTGTTTTTGCAAGTACTTTATTTCCATCCAGCACACTGACGCTAAACGTGCGCATGAATCCTTCGGGCATCACGTATAGAAAAAATTCCTTGCGCGAGGTGGCTGGCAGTGAAATATCCATGCCGCTCATGCTTTGCCCGCTCGCGCTGTTTTTATAGGAAGTCTGCACGCGTGCGTTGATATCCGCGCCTGTATTTTCCACGGTCACATGCACAGGCAGCCATTTATCAATTTTGCAGAAACCATCCAACCCTGCCTGGGCCGTGATGGTGATATTGTTCTGTGCCTGGGCGTGAACTTTCCGAACCGCTGTCTGGGGCAGTAGTAACGCCAAAAATAAACAAAGCAGGATCGGCAGGATTTGTTTTCTGGAAAAAAAAGTGTGCTGCAAAAGGTCCACGTGCATTCTCCAATGGGTTGAATCAATCAAGAAATCATATCATATTTGAGTAGGGCTTTCAGGATTTATTTCGCGCCTTTCTTCTTGCCAGCCGAAAGATTTCAGCCTATACTTTGGCAAGGTCAACGAAAACCAATCCATTCAAATCAGGAGATGCATATGTCTACAGTGCGCGATATGATTCGTAAAAAAGGAAGTGAAGTGTTTTCGATCGTTCCAGAGGCAACTGTGTATGAGGCGCTTGAGATTATGGCGAAATATAATACAGGCGCGTTGATGGTGGTCAAGGGAAATAAAGTGGATGGCATTCTCTCTGAGCGTGATTGTGTGCGGCGGGTGGAGTTGGAAGGCAAAACTTCAAAAAACACAAAAGTCAGCGAGATCATGACCTTGAAAGTGATTTATGTGGAAGCGAGTCAACCGCTTGAGGAATGTATGGCGTTGATGATTGACAAAAATATTCGTCACTTGCCTGTGTATGATGGCGGTGAATTGTTGGGGTTGATCTCTGTCCGTGATGTGTTGAAGGAAGTGGTGGATGTGCAGAAGTTTATGATCTCACAATTGGAACATTACATTACGGGCGGCGGGCGCTAAGATGCAGGAACAAAATATTTTTGAATATCAACAAAAAATGAAATCAGGTGAGTTGACCGCGCGTCAACTCACCGAATTGTTTTTAAAGCGGATCGATTCACTCGACAGGAACGGCCCGCGCTTGAACTCCGTCATCGAAACGAATCCCGACGCTTTGAGCATCGCATCCACCCTCGACGGAGAGCGGCGCGCTGGCAAGGTGCGGAGTTTACTGCACGGCATTCCCATCCTACTTAAAGACAACATTGATACGCAGGATGCCATGCAAACCACAGCAGGCTCGCTCGCCATGGAAGGCAATATCGCCGCGCGGGATGCTTTCATTGTGAAGCAATTACGCAAGGCGGGCGCGATCATTCTCGGCAAAACGAATTTGAGCGAGTGGGCAAATTTTCGCGGCAAAAATTCCATCAGCGGATGGTCGTCACGCGGCGGCTTGACTCGCAATCCCTACGCCTTGGATCGTTCTGCCTGCGGTTCCTCTTCTGGTTCGGGTGCGGCAGTGGCGGCGAATCTATCCGCAGTTGCAGCAGGCACCGAGACAGATGGATCGATTATTTGTCCAGCGCAGACGAATGGCATCGTCGGCATTAAGCCCACGCTTGGCTTATTAAGCCGCAGTGGAATCATCCCCATCGCGCACAGTCAGGACACGGCTGGCCCGATGGCACGCACCGTGGCTGATGCGGCAATTATGCTCGGCGCAATGACCGGCGTGGATGAACGCGACTCGGCTACGAGCGTGAGCGCAAAATACAGGCTGCGCGATTACACAAAATTTCTGGATGCCAACGGACTCAAAGGCGCGCGCATCGGCGTTGCTAGAAACATGGCTGGCACAGACCCGCGCATTATCAAGATTTTTGAAGCATGTATGGATGTGATGAAACAATTGGGCGCGATCCTGATTGACCCCGCCGACTTGCCGAATTTCAACAAATTTGGAAAAACCGAATCAGAAGTTTTACATTATGAATTCAAAGCCGATTTGAATAAATATCTTGCCACCGCCCATGCGCGTGTCAAGTCGATGGCGGATGTGATTCAGTTTAATGAAGAAAATAAGGAGCGGGTATTGCAATATTTTGGTCAGGAACACATGCTGACTGCGCAAGCGAAGGGCGGCCTGCGTGATAAAAAATACCGCGCTGCGCTTGCGAATAACCTGTTGCTGACACGCAAAAATGGGATAGATGTGACCATCAAGAAATATAAACTTGATGCGCTCATCGTTCCATCGGGCGGGCCTGCTTGGATGATCGACATGGTCAATGGTGACTCGCTCAACTGGGATATGGAAAGCACGTCACCCGCGGCTGTGGCGGGCTATCCGCATATTACCGTGCCCGCGGGATATATCCTCGGCCTGCCCGTCGGGATTTCCTTTTTCTCCAAAGCATGGCAGGAACCCACATTAATCAAATTGGCATACGCCTTTGAACAGGCAACCAAAACTCGCAAACCGCCAGAATTTTTGGCAAGCACGAAATTATAAACACGCAAACGGATTCGACAGTCCTAGCCGGGAAGTGGGGCAATCGATGGGCAGTGCTGAAATACTTGATTACAATTCAGCCATGAAATCACTTTATCAGGTTCCACGAACAGAACTTCGGCGCGAACATGACATTCTAAAATCGCGCTTCATCGCCACGATTGCGCCTGCTTTCAGCATTGAAGAAGCGCGGGCTTTCATGGCGCGTATCAGAAAAGAATTTGCAGATGCCTCGCACAACGTCCCGGTCTATATTATTGGCGGCGGGAATACGGTCACTGAATATTTTTCAGATGATGGAGAGCCGGTCGGCACTTCGGGACGGCCTGCTCTGGCGGTGCTGCATGGCAGCGGACTTGGCGATGTGGTGCTCGTCATCACCCGTTATTTCGGCGGCACATTGCTTGGCACAGGCGGATTGGTCAAAGCGTATACAGAGTCTGCGCAATTGGTGGTCAACGCGGTCGAGCGCGGGCAGCGTGTGCCTGTGCATATTATGCTGTTGGTGATTCCCTATAATTTACTGGAACGCATCCGCTTAATGACTCCGCGATTTCATGGCGAAATTCTCGGCGAAGATTTCGCTGGCGACATCACGCTCACCCTGCAGCTTCCTGTGGACGAAACCGATGCCTTCCAGCATGCCTTGCGTGAACAGTCGGCGGGGAAATTACAGGCAGAGATCATCGAAACCAAAGAAACAATTGTTCCACTATAGGCGGGCATTTTACAACTTCTTCATAAATCATTCATGTTTTCTGCACCAATATAAGTTGAAAGCCTATAAAATAAGCGCTTTCAAAGGAGAACATATATTGAACGAAGTTTCGAAAAACACATCAAGTCAAACAAAAACCAAACTGTGGCTGGACATCCTGATTTTTATTGCGTTTCTAGCCGCGATGGAGCTGCGTTCCAGCGGACTCGCCATCCACGAATGGTTGACCCTGTCTACTCTAAGCGAGACCAGTCGTTTTTCATCGTCAACAATAAGTGTGGTTTGAGGCATGGTTTTATCTTTCCTGATTTTGTTAACTGCATTATGCCATAAGGCGGATGGTTTGGCTTGTGAAGGAATTGTGTGGAATTAAATACATCCGCCTCTTTCGAAGCGGATGCTTGATTCTGTCTGATCAGATTGACTTACTCTTTTTGCTCTTCAACCACTTCGCTGGGAGTTTGATTTGTTTCAACAGCTGCTGCCGAAACTTTGACAAATCTCCAGCCGCTCTTTTGCACATACTTGTACCCGAACCAGACTAGCAATCCCAAGACTGCAATGTGGATCAAACCGAACAGCCCGCCCAACATGGACATCCCGCCGCGTCGGCCGTTATCATGGCGGTTGCCGAAATCATTGCCATGGGGATTGTTATTTCCGTTGTTGTTGGAATTATTCCCTTGCATCATAGGACCGTTATTATCATAATGCTGAGCGAAAGCCGGGTTGTTATGCATTCTCGCAAACGGCACGCCGTTCTGCATCATGCCTGCTCGAAAGCCAGCCATTCCAACAACTGTGAGTGCGATCAAGATGAGTACGATCCCCAGTGTGTAAGTTAACCACTTTCTGTTTTTCATTTTTATCTCCAGTAAAGAATTTTGAATTTCCTTTTTCAAGGCATAAAGCGAAGGCTTTATTGACTCTATTTTCCTACGGATGAATTACAAAGTGGTGAAGGAATTGTGTGAAACCTGTGTGCATAAAACAGAAAAAAAAGACACGCTGACGGATAAGTCAACGTGTCTTTTACTAATTACTAATTACTGACCTTACTCATACGCCAACGTATCTTTCACCGTCAACCGTGACGCTCTCCGTGCGGGCAATGCACTCGCCAGCGAACCCAGTACGACTGTGAAAATCAACCAGGCGATGACTCCGCTGGTGCCGAAGACCACAGGCATGGGCGCGGTCAGAATCGCCACTCCAACTCCGTAACATAGCACGTTTGTAATCGGAATGGCGATGATAATACTGATCGCCCAACTGAGAACCCCGATTACCATGCCTTCGGTTAGCACAATAGATTGAATATCCCAGTTGCTGGCACCGATGGCGCGCATCACGCCGATTTCGCGCGTACGTTCCAGTACGTTGATGCTCATGGTGCCCATCAATCCCAGCCCGCCGACCACCGCGATCAGGCTTGCCATGACGAGCATGAAGTAAACGAGAATATCAGTCTGAGACTTTTGATCACGGATGAAATCTGCGCTTAATTGCGTGGAACTAATTTGCACACCGCGTGCCTCGAAGGCTGTCTGCAATTGCTCGTTGACTCTTTTCTGTGTGATCGGGTCGTGGCTGGTTGTGGTCACGCGCAAGGAGTAGGCCATTTCAGGCACGCCCAGCAGGCGGCTGATATATTCATAGTTGACATATAAAAGCGGCGGGTTGACATTGCCTGCAATGCTATACGTGCCGATGATCTGCCATTTTGATTCCTTGCCGTTCGCTTCAATCGTCAGCCAGTCACCAATCTTTAAGTCGGGGAATATATTCAGTAAATGGTTGCCGATCACGATGGCATTCTCATCGCCTGTTTTCAGCCAGCGTCCAGAGGTAATGATCGGGTCAATCAACGTGGAAGTGGAAGGCGGTGCAACAAATAGAATCTGTGTGCCCGCTTCTTTGTCGCCCATCTTGAGCGTGCCGGGATATTCGAGCCAGCCTTCCACGCTTTCTACATCGGGCACACCTTCGGCAATGCCTGCAACTTTGTCAAAGCGATAACCGCGGTCGAAGGAAATGTTGATATCCGCAAGGAAGTATCCTTGAATATCTACCATCACTTTATCAAACGAAGACCATAAATTGTAGACGGCGATAAAAACTGCTCCAGCCAAGACCAATGTAAATAGTGTAATCCCCAGCCTGATCTTGCGTCTGAACGTATTACGCAGTGAAATTTGAATCGGCCTCGGAATCAAAGTCGAATTCTGATGTACTGAATCTTTTCTCGGTTTCGCATTGCCGCCAAGTCCGTAATCACTTAATGCCTCTCGCACGGTCACGCGGACTGAGTTGTAAATAGGCAGGACGGCTGCCAACAAAGGCACAAAGATGGCAACGAATACCTGTTGAATATAAGTGGCCGAATATCCCGGAAAAGGAGATGGATAAAAATTTAAATAAGCCGCCATGCCGCCGCCCAATTTTTCACCGACAAAATCTGCCAGCGGAACAGCGATCAGTAAGGAGCCGATGCCAAAGCCAAGCATCAAAACCATATACATGCCAACCACTTGCGAAGTGCCCCCGCCAATCGCTTTCATAATGCCAATCTGTCTGGTTTGCTGGGTCATCAACGCAGTGATGGTGTTGACGATCAAAAATCCGCTTAGGAAAACGGTCAGGTAACCAAGCACACCCAATACAAAGAACACGCCTTGTGTGATGCTATAAGCAAAGTGATGACCAGGCTCGTACACGTTCACAAAATAAACTTCTGCGCCGGTGGCTTTCATGCGGTCGGCAACAGCTTGTGCAACTTCTGTGACTGCTGTTTTATCTGTTTGTTTTTCTGTAACACTTACCGCCAGCATGTTGTAACTGCGGCTTCCTCCCAGCCAATCCATGGTATCGGGTGTTACATAGGCGCCCACCATGTTGGCAAGATTATATGGAATGCCCGTTACATCGTGAGTATAGCCTGCCAGTTTCAGTTCGCGGCGTTTGCCGTTGCTCAACTCCACAATGACTGTATCTCCGGGTTTATATCCCATTGAAAATGCGCTGCCGTCAAAAAGGACTTCCTTGCTTCCGTATTTGGGAATGCTGGTTTCGCCTTTATATGGCTTCAATAAATTCAAAGTAAGTTTCGCAGGGTCTTCTACCGCAGTTAAATTGATAGGTATATAAGTTCCATCAGGCCGCAGAATGCGCGCGCTCAGCGTGGAAAAACCTTCCACGCTATCCACGCCTTTCACAGACCACGCAATTTTTACCTGATCGTCATTTAATGGCGAGGTATATACCTGTGCTTCTGATGGATTCGCGGAGAGATAATCGTCATCCATGCTTTGATTCATATACAAACCAAGATTGCTGTTGAAGCCCACTGCAAACGCACCGACCGCGATGGTGGCAATGGTTAAGAATGTGCGTCCGCGATTGCTCCAAAAATCAGCCCAGACTTTTTTCCAGCGACTGCTCATCATGATGGAACTCTTTCCGCTTCATTCAACCCTTCGGCCTGATTCAGCGATTCTTTGACCATGCTTCCATCGACGATAGGTTCAATGCGATGGGTTCGTTTTGCAAGTGTGCTGTCATGCGTAACAATGATGATGGTCTTACCTTTGGCAACGAGGTCGTTGAATAAAGTAAATACTGATTCTGCTGTTTTTGAATCAAGATTACCTGTGGGTTCATCCGCAATAATAATTGGAGGATCATTGGCAAGCGCGCGGGCAATCGCCACACGCTGTTGCTGTCCACCCGATAAAGCTGTGGGAAGTTTGTGCGCATGATCTGCAAGTTCCACTAATTCCAACAAATCCATCGCCCGTTGACGGCGTTCATTCATCGGATAGGTTCTGCAGAAATCCATCGGCAGCATGATGTTCTCAAGTACGGAAATCATTGGAAGCAGTTGAAAGAATTGAAAGACGATGCCGAGATTCTTTCCACGCCAGCGCGCCATTTTGTTTTCGTTGAGTCCATGTACAGCCATTCCGTTGACCCAAACCTCACCTGTGGTGGGGCGGTCAATGCCTGTAATCATGTTGAGCAGGGTGGTTTTGCCGCTGCCTGATTTACCGATAATGCTGACGAACTCGCCTGCGCTGATTTGCAAGCCCACATTCTCCAGTGCGTGATAATCACCCACCGCAGTTTTGTAATATTTGGTCACTCCACGCAGGTCGATGATGGGACGGTTATCAACCTGCTCATCTTCGGTTTTTGGTTTGAAAAATGATATAGCCATAGTGATTCTCTTCCTTATTGTTGCAATCCCGAAGCGATGTAAGAATTATAGAAATATATTAAGCGTTTTCTAAATTCCGAAGGAACGACATAATTTTTAGATTTTTTATGCCACCCATTCGGGGTTTATGCAAATGCCATTACAAATCTATAATTATCACACTCCTTTGGAGTGTGATAATACGTGTTGAATTTATTATTCAAAGGTGACGACAGCGGTCATACCCCAGCGCATGGCGGCATCTTTATCAGTCAACAGAATGGTGACTTCGTACACAACGTCGCCTTGATTTTCAGTAAAGTTTTCACCAATGGAAAGCACGTTCCCTTTGAATTCCACATTGGGCAACGCATCAAATTTGACAGTAACTGGCTGGCCTTCCTTAATGTTGACCACGTCAATTTCAGTCAGATCGGTGGTTTTGACAACCCAATTGGATGTGTCTGCAATGGTCACGACTGGCTGGCCCGAAGCGGCGAATTCACCAACTTTGAGATTTAAGTTTGTAATCATGCCTGGGAATGGTGCGCGCACTTCCGCATTGGCTAACGCTGCGCGTGTACCAGCGGTATCTTCAGAAAAAGTCGGGTCTTGCAGAGCATCATAATCCCTTTGCGCGAGGATCAAGCCCGAGTTTGCGTTTTGTGACGCTGACTCAAGTTCCAGCCATTGAATGGCCTTGCGGTATTTTGCCCAGGCATCATCCAATGCTTTTTTGAAAATTTTAGCGGTTCCTGTGACTACTTCGTTGCCGCGTTTCTGGGCATCAGTCAATTCAAGATTTCTGTCATTGATATCTTTGTAGGGTTCAAAATCTGCACGGGCCTTGTCTAATTTTGTGAGCGTGGCTTTTACCGCTTCCGATGGGTTCATGCCAGCAAAATCAGATGGCACATCAAAATTATCGAGTTTGAATTGTGCATCGCGCACTTCCTGATAAGAGCTGGTAAGTTCCTGTACAGCCTTGGCTTGGGCGGCTTCGAGCGTTTGCGCCTCGCTGGATTCCAAACGGGCGATTACGTCACCTGCAACAACTGTTTCGCCTTCAGATTTCAACACTTCGCTAATCAAGCCGTTGGCGTTCAATGCCAGTTCGGTGAAATGGACAGGTTCCAACCGACCTTCGGAGATAATCGTATCATCAGCGATAACGGTCGGGATGGGCGCTGTTTCGGTGGCTGTAGGCGCTGCGCCGCAAGCCGCAAGGGTGATTGCAAAAGTAACAAGCAGTAGTAATTTGATATATTTCATTTTGATTATCCTTTTAAAATTTAATTCTCCCTTTTTGGGATTATTTTTCTGGTTTATTTACGAGCTACCTTAAATTTAGTTGCAGGCAAGTTCTTATTATCTGGATTTGTATATATTACAATGGATAGATGTCTCAAATCAACTTGAAGAAATTACAAGCGCATCGAGCGCGGACCTTCAACCTGCCTCCCGCCAAACGGGTTTCAACTCTCGCCCAGGCAGTTACCTTTGTCAATAAACGCGGCTTTACATACTTCTGGCCGATTAAAGGCATTGACCTGCCCTCGCTGTGGACAGCCGTTGCTGGCAATCGGCCCGTAGCTGACAAACATGATGATCCCGGTCACATCACATGGGGTTGGAAGGATGACGCACTCGATAAAAAGATTTGGTATTACGGAAAAATTTTGCGCGGCAAAGCGACGATGATCTCACTGGAAATTGCGCCGTATTTTTATGCGCTTTCTGAAAATTATGGCTCACCTGAAGAAGATTATCTGATTGCCTATCACGAAGGACGATTAACGCAGGCTTCCAAACAAGTATACGAGACCTTGCTTGATAACGGCGCATTGAATACTCTGGATTTACGCAAAATGTCGAAACTCTCTAATGCCAAGGACTCTGAGTTCAACAAAGCCTTGGAGCAATTGCAAAGAGACTTCAAGATTTTGCCCGTCGGCGTGGCGCAGGCCGGCGCGTGGAAGTATTCGCACATCTATGAAATAGTCTCCCGCCATTATCCAGACCTTTCTGAACAGGCGCGTGCCATCAAGGAATCACAGGCACGTGCAAAATTACTTGAACTTTATTTCGAGATGCTCGGTGCGGCTGACTTGCGCGATGTGAATAAATTGTTTGGCTGGGGGAATGAGGTGGTGAAGAAAGTTGTTGGGAAGCTGGTCGAAAGCGGAAGTCTAGTGAAGGCTGAACATCCCAAGCCCACAGGGGAGTGGGTGGCGGTGAAAGAATTATTTAGGTGATGACTCTCGAAATAATCGAAAATACAGTGAGTAAATATGAAAAATAAAACAGAGGAAACCCTTCGACAGCTCGTTAATTTGCCTCTTTGGAGCATAGGGCGAGCAGGTGGTTTAGTTTGGTTTGCGTTTGGTGTTGAGCGGAGAGAAGTTCCTAATTGTAAAGGGAAAAAGAAAATTGTAAGTGAGTACTCGTTGCATGTTCAGTGTCCTTGGCGGATTCGGAACCGTAATAAAATAATTGTAGGTTATGGGGATCGTTTCTACGCTTCAGGTGATGATCCGTATAGAGAATTCCCTGAAGATGAACCTGATCGAATAGGGAATAACCAATTCGATCAGCGTGCATCAGAGTTTATAAAAGAGTACGAACAAAAACCGATAATTGTTACATCTGTAAAAGCTGATGCTCTCGGCGGTATTTATCTCAAGTTGACTAAAGGCTACTTTTTAGATGTGTTTCCTAGCAGCTCTTTATCAACTGAATATTGGCGCATTTTCAAACCTGATAGTAAAGAAGATCATTTCGTAATGACTTGTGATGGTATTGTGATTGAGTGATAGTTGAGCTTTGTAATAGCAATAATACAAAAGACCTCGGAATTCTCTTAGAACTCCGAGGTCTTTTGTTGCTGGTATTAGAAAACTAGAATGAAGTGCAATGGTCTTATATTTTCAGTTGCATGTTGTATAAATTTGCATAAACTCCATCCAATGCGATGAATTCCTCGTGTATGCCCTTGCTCGTCAATCCCATTGTCTGTTGTTATACAAACCCTTCCAAAGTACCGTTCCCGTCCACTATTGTTTGAACACTCAGCGATGATTGAGACCTCGGAGTATTATTCCTTATCCGATGGAACTTCTCGTTCCTTCTTCCCCAGAAAAATCAGAGATTCTAAATCTTCCAAATCTTCGGGCGCATAGCGGGTAAAGACTTCACGCACTGTATCTAAATCTGTATCAGATGCCCAGCCTAGCATGCGGGATACATCTGCCCAGTCCTGTGCGCGTTGCGCCAGCATTTTTAGCAGAACGAGATAAGGTAATCCAATTACTGGATAGCCAGCCTTATCTCGTTTTATTTTTTTAAAACCTTCTTCAAGCCATGGATAATCGCCAAATAGAACATCCAATTCAACGCCTTCGGGGGAATGCATCACAACACCTGGAATGGCAAGTTTTGAGATCAGTTGATACCCAGCTTGTTGTAATTGCTTTATAACTTGTTCTTCATCTTTCACATCGATAAGAATGTCGATGTCTTTTGTCGTGCGTTCAGGCATGTATGCGCGTGTGGCGACACCACCAACAATAGCCCACTTGATTCCTTTTAGGGCAGGGCGCAGGTCTGGCCATGAGTTCATTGCAGTTCTCCTTTGTGTAAATTCATAACTGCTTCCCATTCCGGGTTGTATACGCCGAAGAAGCATATTAATCATAAAACGCCGTCTTTGGCGTACGGTTAGAGTACCATCTGGTGAAATTTTTGCAATATCTCTTGGTACAGCATTCATAACTCTTATATTACTACAATCTGAATTTCTTCAAATATCAAAGTTCGGCATGAACCCAGTTATCTTTGTTTCACCTCTTGACTTAAATAAATAAACACTGTATATTTACACTGTAAAGTAAACAAGGAGCAGAAAATGGTCAGACCGACACTCAAAAAACAGATTCCAAATTTGCAGGAAGCCATCAAGGAAACGGCCTGGAAACAGGTCGCCGAATTCGGTGCGCCAGCTTTATCTTTGAGGGCGATTGCGCGTGAGTTGGAGATTACCGCGCCTGCCATCTATAACTATTTCCCAGACCGCGACGCGTTGGTGACTGCATTGATCGGGGATGCGTACACCTCTCTAGGGGATTCTCAAAAAGTGATTTTAGACAGTCTTGCTAAAAAGAATAGTACTTCGCGTTTTTCAGCGCTTGGTATTGCGTATCGTGACTGGGCGACCACATATCCACAGCGTTATCAGCTTATCTTCGGTACTCCGATTGCCAATTATCATGCGCCCACGCAAATCACCGGCCCCGCGGCAGCATGGGCGTTGACTCCGTTGATTGAAACGATTCACGTTCTTAATATGGAAGGAAAATTAAGGACTGAAAGACTTGCCAAAATGTCACCTGCATTAAAAAGCATGCTTGAAACATGGAGTCAGTTTTCAGGGCAATCTGCTGATATCGAAGTGCTTTACGTGGGATATGTGATTTGGAGTCGTGTTCATGGGCTGATGATGCTTGAACTCGGTGGCCAGTTACCCCCGTTTTTTACCGACCCAGGTGAAATCTTTCGTCGTGAGATCGCCACGATGGTAAATCAATATATCGGTGAATAAAATGAAAGTGACTTCGTTTATTTGAGAAACCTTTACTAACTTGTCTTGTTTGCTAAATAAAAACTTTGGAGAAAAAATGAATAAAACTAGCTCGTTCAAAAAGAATTTCCCCTGGGGCTTAATGGCTTTCCTTGCCATCGGTGTCGCTATCGCTGCCATCGCGCCGTATACAACTCTCAACTCTGCAAATTTCAACAATGCCACCGCACGCTTCGCAACAGAATCCACTTTGCGTTATGTCGGGCTTTTTGTCCACATCTTCTCAGGCGGAATTGCCCTGATCCTTGGCCCGTTTCAATTCCTCAGCAAACTTCGCGATCGCAAACCGCCTCTCCATCGTTGGATGGGACGCATCTATTTACTCGGGGTCCTGTTCGGTGGTCTATCGGCTTTTATCATCGCCCCAGGTATGATCTCGGGCTTGGTCGGTGAATTTGGCTTGATCACGCTCGCCGTCCTCTGGCTTTCGACAGGCTTCATGGCTTATGTAAATATCCGCGCTGGCAATGTGGATGCCCACCGCGAATGGATGATCCGCAACTATGCGCTCACTTTCGCCGCCGCTACTTTGCGTCTCTGGCTCGGATCATTGATCGCGACTCAGCTTCCGTTTTTGCAAACAAAATATGACGGCAACTTTGATGCTTTGTTCGTTGAAGTTTATCGAGTGGTAATGTGGATTTGCTGGGTGCCGAACTTGATTGTTGCAGAAATGATCCTTCAACGCCGTCGCAAGCCGCAGACCGTTTCTTACTCTGCGAAAAATAATACTCAAACTCAAACTATATAAAAATAAAAAGGAAAAATAAAATGTCACAAAATGAATTGCACGTAATTTTCGGAACAGGCGCACTCGGCAAATGGACGGCGCGTGAATTGGTCAGATTGGGCAAGCCAGTCCGCATGGTGAGTCATTCAGGCAAAGCAGATGCGCGCATTCCTGCTGAAGTTGAAATTGTTCAAGGTGATGCCTATGATACACAGCATAATATTGAGATTACCAAAGGCGCTGCGGCAGTCTATCAATGCGCCCAGCCGCAATATCACGAATGGGTAGAAAAATTTCCGCCCATGCAAAAAGCCATCCTTGATGCTGTCTCAACCAACGGCCTGAAATTTATTGTTGGCGATAATCTTTATATGTACGGCGATACAGAAGGTCAGCCTCTTGTTGAAGACATGCCTTATCAACCCCATACCAAAAAGGGAAAAGTACGCGCTGAAATGGCAACCGCTGTAATGGAAGCGCATCGTGCTGGCAAAGTCCGTGCTGCGATTGGGCGCGCTTCTAATTTTTTCGGTCCGGATGATAATGCCGTAACTTCCTATGCCATTCGTCCCGCGCTCGCAGGGAAAGCAGTAAATTTGCTTGGCAGAACAGACCAGCCGCACACATTTTCTTATGTTGCAGATTTTGGAAAATTACTGGCAACGCTTGGCACACGTGAAGAGTCGCTGGGTCAAATTTGGTTTACGCCATCGCCCGCGCCTGTTACGCAGGTTGAGTTGGTACAGATTATGGAAGATGTGCTCGGTCGTAAAGTGAAATACATGGCTGCAGGCAAAATGATGATGAGTATGCTTGGTTTGTTCATACCTGCCATGCGCGAATCTGTTGAGATGCTTTACGAATGGGATAAACCTTTCATCATGGATTCAAGCAAAGCGCAAAAGACATTCGGCTTACAAGCCACTTCCTTGAAAGATGCCATGCGCGAAACGATTGAATGGTGCAAAAACCATCCAGAAAAACATTAAAAATAGGAAAATCATCATGGTAATAATAAATTCATTAATGGCAACTTTGCATCACTTGTTTGCTTTTGCTGTAACAGCCTGCCTTGTCTTTGAATTCCTGACTTTTCGAAAAGGATTGACGGTTGAAGAAGCGCGCCGTATTCAGCGCGTGGACCTTTGGTACGGAATTTCAGCAGGCTTGTTGATTGCTGTTGGATTACTGCGCGTTTTCTTTTTCGAAAAAGGCTCGAATTACTATTTTCACAATTATGCGTTTTGGATCAAGATGGCGCTCTTCGTGATCGTTGGTTTACTTTCCATTTACCCCACCATTCGTTTTATTAAGTGGAACCCAACTCTAGCTGAAAATAAATCCCCAGAAATTCCTGATGATGAATTTAAACGCATTCGCCTGTTGCTGCATCTTGAACTCACTTGTGTTGCGCTAATTTTGTTTGCCGCTCCGATGATTGCGCGCGGAATCGGGATGCTGTAATAGAATTCATGTAAGCCGAAAACTCATCTCTGAATCTTTCGGATGAAAAGCGGGCTGCGTTTCGCGAAGCGTTATTTAATGGTTTCTTCTCAGACTGAAGAACTGCTTCGATCAAACTACGGGACGATTGCTCCTGAAACAATAGGCCTGTTTCGCCGTTTAGCACAATCTCTGCCGCACCGCCTTTGTTGTAAGCGATGACAGGACATCCCGCCGCCTGTGCTTCGACCATTGCAATGCCAAAATCTTCAACAGCCATGTACACGAATGCTTTGGCACGGTTCATCAGGTCGGTTACTACTTCGTCAGGCTGATACCCTAATAATTTCACATTATCTTTCGAAAGTTTTTGCAATTTCTGCATTTCTGGCCCATCACCAACGACAATGAGTGGAAGTTGTAACTCGTTGAATGCCATAATAATTTCGGCGGTCATTTTGTATGGCACAAGCCGTGAGACGTGCAGATAAAAATCGTCGCGTTCTTTTGCGGGTGAAAATCTATCCACATCTACTGGCGGATAAATAACTTGTGACTCACGCCCCCAGGCTTGTTGAATCTTCTGGGCTGTCCAATGTGAGATGGCAAGCAGGTGATCTGCCCGGGATGCTGATTCTCTGTCCCAATGGCGGAGCAGACTTAGGGTAAGTCGTGCGGCGGCTCCGATGATTGGTTTGTCCAGATGGTGAAGATGTAAATAGTCATTCTGCAAATGCCAGGCATAACGCATCGGTGTGCAGACATATGCGATGTGAATTTGATCTTTGTGAGTTTTGATTCCATGCGCAACGGCATGCGAGATCGAAAGGACGACATCATATTTTTGAACATTCATGCTTTCGATGGCGAATGGCATGAGAGGCAGAAGTCCGCGATAAAGATGCTCGACACGCGGAATTTTTTGCAGGAACGAAGTTTTTATACTGCGTCCTTCGAGCGGCGTGTTGATTAGATTTTGCTTGTTGTGAATTAACGCGTATAGATCTGCCTGCGGGTACATGTTGATGATTTCTGAAAGCAAGCGTTCTGAGCCGCCAAAAATATTCAGCCATTCATGGACAATTGCCAGATTCATTTAATGCTCTCTAAAAGGAATTGCGTTTTGTGCGCGGCTTCATCCCAGGTAAATTTTTTGCTCAGTTGTAGACCGCGTTCTCTCAATGTATTCGCCAAAGCTTGATCGTCAATGATTTTTTGCATGGCGTTTGCGATTTGACTGACAGCCTGTGGGTTTATAAAAAATACCGCGCCCTTAAAAAGTTCTCGAAACACTGGAATGTCTGATGCGATCACAGGCGTTCCACATGCCATTGCTTCTAGTATGGGTAACCCGAAACCTTCGTAGAGGGATGGAGAAACAAAAGCGGTTGCCCCTGCATAGAGCGCGGGTAATTCTTCATCAGAAACATAGGCTGTGCTGTTGGCATGAATTGAAGTGGGAGCGAAAATATTTTCTTTTCCGCCGGCGATAAATAAGGTGTGCGTTTTCAAATTCAAACTTTCCCATGCGTTGATCAGGTTGGATAAATTCTTGCGCGGCTCATTTGTGCCAACGAAGAGAAAATAGGATTTATCGAGTTTGTATTTTCTTTTTACTGCATCAATTAAATCTTGAGGCTGCGGCTCGAAAGGTTTTCCAACTCCATTATGAATCACATGGATTTTCTTATCTGGAATTCCCAGACGAATTTTTAATCGTTCACGGGAAAAGTTTGAGTCTGTGATGATGGCTTTGACTCTGCGAGCGAGAATTCTCCATGATAATTTGCTCCAGGCGGCGAAGGATGGCTTGAACCATTCAGGGTGATCCAATACGCTGGCATCGTGGATTGTGATGATTTGATTTCGAACAAGCCATGGTCCCGCATTGGCGGGTGACCAGAGAATTTCGTTTTGTTTTATCTGGCCCGGTAAAATAAATTGCTCCCAAAGGTTTCCACTGATTTGCCCCGTATGTTTTCCCGGCAGAATCATTCGGCTGGCGGTGAGCCTTTTGCTGATCTCATGAGCGTATCGTTCTACACCTGTAATGCGGCGTGAGAAGAAGCGTCCGTTCACTGCTATCTTATTCGGCATCTTTTGTAACCTGCCCATACCAAAGGCCGAGAACGAGACCCAGCATCATGCGGCCAGGAGCGAGGCTCCAAAAATAGTGGTCGAAGAGTGATATGGTTCCCACGCCTGCCAGCAGGGCACCGATCAGGATCACACCAGTTTTTTTTGTGATGAATAATTCCTTGATAATTGAAATGGCAACTGCGCTGAGCAGAATAAATCCGATCAAGCCAAGATCAGAAAAAACCAGCAGGGGAACATTGTGAACCTGGTCAACAGAATTGACATTGGTTGCGCGCCGTGCCAGTTGAATGATAAATGTGCCGACTCCCGAGCCTGCCAAGGGGTGTTCTTTTATTTGTTCAAGCGCTTGTTCGATAAACCAAATGCGGCCAACGAGTGAGTTTTTTTCAATTTCGGTAACGGGTGCGGTGGTTCGACTCAGGAAAAGTTCTTTGAGCGGGAATAATGTTAGTGTGAATGTAATGATGAGTATAAAAAATATACCCCACAATTTTTTGATGCTGAAGAATTTTGACTTAAGGAAAATTACAAGGAAGAAAATAATAACTCCCAACCACGCAGATCGTGAGAAGGCAATGGCGAGCAGGAATGTGCTGATTACCAGTAGGGAGGCCGTAAGCCATTTTTTTTTCTGGTTAAGCAGGAGGTAGGCCGTTATCATCGCGATGGATATCAAGACAAATCCACCTAAAATATTTGGGTGTGGAAAGGCGCCGTATACCCGCAGAAAATTCTCGCCATTTGCGAATTTCAATATGCTTGCGCCGGCCGAGTCTGCGTTGATCAGGCCGGGGACATTTAATTTGAACGGCTTTAGAAGTTCCGTTGATTGAGTTTTGAGTTCGATGATTCCGACTATCGCTTGTAACATTATGCCAGCGCCAAGCCCCAGTAGCACACTGCTCTGGGCTTCGTGCCAGTCCTGCATGGATAGGATTAGTAAAAATATTAACCAATAATGGAGTGAGAGATATAGGGATATGCGCCAGTCTAGTGACCAGAATGTGCTGAGGGTGATCCAGCAGCAGAAGGCGAAGAGCCACTTTAGCTGAGCAGGGACTTGTAGGATATGTTTTTTTTGAACTTTGACAGCCAGCCAAAGAATGACCGCTGTCACCGCAAGGGCGTCACTGAGAAAAAAGAGAATATGTGTGTAGATGAAATTTATTTTTGCATAGTCGATATTTAATATTTTTATGTAGTACCAAAATCCAAAACTCAGCGGCATTAACCCGAGGAGCATGGTATATGTTTTTCGAATTACTTTTTCTTCTTGTTGCGGCCAGGTAGTAGCTGCTGCTAGCGCCAGAGTTGTAATGAGGGAGAGCATGGGGAATATTCCCCATGAAAAAGATTTAATAGGACTGGCAGGCGGAATGACAGGCGGTTTGAATGTAAATTTTGGATTTTCCCAAACTTGTACTCCATTGTTTAGGAATTTGACGAAGACCCAGCCGTTCTTTTTTAGGGTGGGTATGTATTCTCTGCGATTGACAAATCCCCAACGGACGCCGTATTCCCCCGATGCTTTTAGAATCGGCTCAATGGCTGGGATGCCTTTCAATGCCCAAAGGGCCGTGTCTATTTGACCGATTCCGCTTTGGCGCAATTCAGGGATGGTGCGGGCTGTGTGATAACTGCCGTCGAGTGTTTCGGCTTTGGTGAGCAGGCTGAGATATGCGAATTGGTCGCCAAACCCAAACGTGAGATAGCGCCAGTAGTAGTGATCTTCCGCTTCAAGAAAATCCACGATGGGCTGCATGTCAACTGGGTCTGGTTGAAAACGGAAAAATAGCGGCGTGAACCATGATCCCAGTGCCGAGCAGGCAAAGATGGAAAATGTAAAGGCTGAGATTAATTTTCCTCGAAGCTGGATAGGTATCAGATTAAGAATGAGGCGTTTTTTTATCCATCTGCGAAAACGGATGAAAAGCATCCCAAAGAATGGGGTGAGTATGAGCGTGGCCCAAAATACAAAACGGTCATAGGTGAGCCATTCCCAGCCTTTTCCAAATAGCAGTTTTGGCAGCGGAGTTGTGCCCCCAAGCCCAAGAAGAAAGAGTAGAAAAAATGTGAGTTGCAGGCCAAGATATTTTCGCGGCCATTTGTAATAAATGAATGGGATGACTGCGCCAATGGGGAAATAGAACGGCCAGAAAAAAATGGTTTGAGCAAACGGGTCTGTGATGAAGTTGTGACGTGAGAGGTGGTCTATGGGTATTTGTATTTGCTGATGCAAGCCCCATTTCCAAAACGGCCATATGACAACCACGCCTGCTGAAATCGAAAACAGGGCAAACAAGCCGAGCCTGATAAGAATTGTTTTCCAATGCTGTTTATTGAGTTGAAAGACAGCAAGTGCAAAAATAAAAAAAGGCAGGATCATGATCGTGGCATGATGCGCTGCGATGGTGGTGGCTGTGATGGAGACTGCAAACAGGAAACTTGATAAACTGCCTTCCCGTAAAAACTTTGCAATGGCAGCTGTGCCAAAGAGCGCGAAAAGTGTTGCTGTTAAAAAAGGAAGTTGACCAAAAATATGGGCTGTAACATATAAAGGCAAAAGTAAGGCGGATGCCAAAGCGGCGTAGGATGAGGCTGTTTTTCCGCTGAATATTCTGCTGAATGCGTACACGCCCAGCGGAAAGAGTGTGGTAACGACCCAAAGGATGAATGCATAGGCCGCGTCGAAGCCGAGGATGGGGATGAAGACGGCGATCAGTTGATGTGTGAGCGGCGGATAGGAGACCATGTTGAAGCCGGTGTACCAGCGGGTTTCCCATAAGGAATACCAATTGCTGGCGTAATGATCGGCGAAGAGCATGTGAATGTAAGCGTCGTAACTTAAGCGATAGCGGGCGGTGAGGATAAAAAATCCATGCAGCAGAAATGCGAATAAAACGGCAAGATATAGACGGCGCGGAATCATATGGACTCTGACTTGGTGTGTGGGATGAGAATATGGTTTGGACTTTTTCTTTTTTCGAGTGCGCGGTTGAAGGCATGCAGATAATGTTGACAGGTGATCTCGATGCGTGAGTTTTGTACTGCTTGAAAATTATTTTGTACTTGTGATGCCCGCCTTTGTGGTGAAGCGAGTAAGGCGCGAGTTGTATTTTTCAGGCTTTCGACATTGGCGCTATTAAAGAATTCTATCTGGAAATTGCCTTCATGCGCCAGTGTGCGTATTTCATCTATGTCTGAGGCTACGACGGCGCGCCCCCATGCGGCGGCTTGATATAGAATGCTGGATGCGCCGGTTGATGCCTTGTAGGGTATCACTACAATCTGTGCGCGTCTGAATAGATTAATGACTTCTTCATTTGGGATTTTTCCGAGCCAGTTTACGCCTTGAAGATCAGCAAAGCGATTTTTGAGAGTTTGAATGTAGCCTGGGAAGCGAGGATGCTCTTCTCCGGCGATTGTCAACTGAAGATCTGGATATTCCAATTTAAGCGCAGGTAGCGCTTCGAGCAGTAATTCTGCTCCCTTGAATGGGGCCAGGGTGGTAAATAATAAAAGTTCAGGATTTTTGCTTTCAGGGAGTAAGTCGGGTTGGTGAAAAGCGCCATGTGGAATGTGTACACAATCGATCTTTCGTTCTGAGAGCCGATTTACATAATGCGCCCTGGTTAAGCAAACGACATCCGCTTGTGTCGTAATTTTAGTTAGCCAGCGCGCGCCCAGAAAAGCGAATGGTCCGCCGGGCGCGCCAAGTGCGCGCAGGTCTGAGAACTCCATCATTTCGTGCATGGTCACTACGGTTGGGTATCCCAGATATTGAGTCAACATGGGCGCGAGTAAGCCCGTTGCGTTTGGCAGGGGAGATTTTCCGAAAACGCTTGCTCCTACATTAAACCAAACCAAATCCGGGCGCAATTGTTTTATGCCCGATAAAATTTCTTGCAGCGCATTCAATTGATTGGGCCTCCAGCAATATTTAATTTCTGTTATTTCAGACTGCTGAAGATATTCCCCGTTATTTTTTGATCCAGCCAGAACGGTGATGCGCGAAAAAGCCCCTGAACTTGCAAGGGCGCGTGTAATATGATATCCGTATTGGCCGATACCAGTAATTGTGGGCGGGAATGGACTGACAATCGTTAGATGCATGGAAAGCAGGATTATTCCATTAATATGCAAATTAGACAATGCGGCACTGGTACAAATGCGTGTTGTTAGATTTCCTCTTGTACAGTATATTTCGACACTTATCTATGAATTTGAAAAAAGCAATTCTTGAAACATTAGCTTATTCGGATGTGTTTGATTATCCATTGACGCTCGAAGAGCTGCACTGTTACCTTGGGCTTTCCACAAGCAGGGAGGATATTTCTGCCTGCCTGCAAGAAATGGACTTGATACAACAACGGGATAATTATTATTATTTTTTACAGCATGCTGATAATATTGTCCTGCGTAAAAAACGTGAAATGATTTCAAGCAGGATGTATGGCAGGGCGATGTTTTATGGGCGATTGCTTGGCAAACTTCCCTTTGTCCGCATGGTGGCGTTGACAGGTTCGTTGGCGGTCCGTAATTGCGATGAGACAGGAGATTACGATTACATGCTGGTAACTATCCCCGGGCGGGTGTGGATGGCACGGATATTTGCACTCGTATTGAATAAATTTGCAAATATTTTTGGTGAAACCATTTGCCCCAACTTAATTGTTTCTGAAAATGTGCTCGAATGGAAATCTCAGAACCTGTATTATGCACATGAGATCGTGCAAATGGTTTTAATGAGCGGAAATGATACCTATCACAACCTGTGTATGGCAAATCAGTGGGTCAGCGATTACCTGCCGAATTGGAAAGAGTACAAAACGCACTTGCCTGCAGAAAGCCCATCGGTTATTCAAAAGACACTCGAATTCTTTTTAAGTGGGAAGTTGGGAGATGCGTTTGAAGCCTGGGAAATGAAGCGTAAGATTTCAAAATTGTCGAAGCGGACAGGGTTTGGTATCGAAACTAATTTCAATGCGGATACTTGTCAGGGTAATTTCGATCATCACGGTTCAACGACGTTAGATAAACTACAGTCACGAATGCAGCAGATTAATATCGGTTTTTTTGATTTATCCATTCATGAACAATTGGAGAAACTTATCAAATGAATGGATTTGACCCGCGCGTTGTGTTAAATAGTCCGCAGATGATTTCGCTCCGCCATGAAATTAGGCTGGGTCACCGTGAAGAATGTAAGACCTGTGTCTGCTCGATGTATCGCGGGGCGCGTTCGTTTATATTTAATCAATGATGATGGACTTAAATGGCATATAAAATTCTTTTTGGTCAATCGTATTACCTGCGTTTTGATCCTAAACTTTGGGATGCCATGCAGCCTTATCCGCCGTTGGGGACGATGTATGCGGCGAGCTATATTCGTTCGCATGGATATGAAGTTGCGTTGTTTGATGCCATGCTGGCTGAGTCTGAGGAGGAGTGGGCAAAATCTCTGGACGAACATGAGCCGCACTACGCGGTAATTTTTGAGGATAATTTTAATTATCTTTCAAAGATGTGTTTGCTGCGAATGCGTGAAGCGGCTTTTACCATGATCAACATGGCAAAGGGTCGCGGCTGTGTGGTCATTTTGTGCGGCGCCGATGCGACCGATCATTATGCTGAATATTTATCCCAGGGCGCTGATTTTGTCTTGCTCGGTGAAGGGGAGGAAACACTCGCAGAATTGCTGGGTCAACTTTCGGCGGGGAAGGATGCGAGTCAAATAATTGGATTGGCCTCATTGGCCACGCTTCATCCTGCGCGTCGGCCTGATATTTCCAAATTGGACATTCTCCCATTCCCAGCCTGGGACTTGATCGACGTACAAAAATATAAACAAACCTGGCTCGAGCATCATGGATTTTTTTCGATGAACATGGTCACAACGCGCGGTTGTCCGTATCATTGCAATTGGTGTGCCAAGCCTATTTGGGGGCAGCGTTATCATTCACGCTCGCCAGAAAATGTGGCGGCAGAAATGAAATGGTTAAAGCAAACCTGCCAGCCCGATCACATTTGGTTTGCAGATGATATTTTCGGATTGAAGCCAAACTGGATCGAAGAATTTGCAATCTTACTTAAAGAGCAAGATGCTGTGATTCCCTTCAAGTGCTTGCAGCGCGCCGATTTGGTGAATGAAAAAACCGCGCTTGCGCTGGCGAAAGCAGGCTGTAAAACTGTCTGGCTTGGAGCAGAGTCGGGTTCGCAAAAAATTCTGGATGCGATGGATAAAGGCGATAAGGTGCAGGATATTTATCGCGCCGCCGCCTTGCTGCAAAAAAATAATATTGAAGTGGGATTCTTTTTACAGTTTGGCTATCCCGGCGAGACCTGGGAGGATATTCAAAAGACCTTGAAGATGGTGCGCGAATGTATGCCGGATGATGTTGGTATTTCCGTTTCCTATCCGTTGCCGGGGACAAAATTTTTTGAACGTGTAAAGTTGGAATTGGGTGAAAAACAAAATTGGACCGACTCGAACGACCTTGCGATGTTGTATCACGGCCCATATCCGCAGGAGTTTTATCGAATATTACATGGGCGGGTTCATTATGAGTTTCGGATTAAGAAAGCTTTTGCGAAAAAAGATTTTAAAAAAATATTCAAGACCCCGTATTATTTCGCAGGCTTACTAATTACGGAATTGCAGCTTCGAAGATATGTTAATAACTCTCAAAGGTTGATAGCCAATGATTGATTTGAGTTCTGTAGATGCTGGATTTTCCCGCAAGGCGAAGTTATATGATGATTATTGTGAAAATCACCCGGTGATTCGATGGGCTCGTGACACCGTGCGCCAGGAGGTGCGCAGCAAGTTGAAAACTGGTGATGCGATACTTGAGCTGAATGCGGGTACAGGTTCTGATGCCGCTTATTTTGTTGCAAATAATTACCGGGTTCATGCCACTGACTTTGCCAGTGGTATGGTATCTGCAATAAAGGAAAAGATAAGTATTTCTGAAAAAAAGGATCAATTTACTACACAACAAATTTCTTTCACTGATTTGGATTATGTAATTGGCGCTCCATTTGATCTCGTTTTTTCAAATTTAGGTGGTTTGAATTGCATACCCGATCTGGGGATGGTGACGAAATTCCTTTCTCGATTACTAAAACCGGGTGGACATGTTGTGTGGGTTGTAATGCCGCCGTTCTGTCCTTGGGAATTGTCATTGATTCTACGCGGTAAATTTCGAGTAGCCGCTCGACGCTTTAATCCAAACGGGGTATTGGCAAATATAGAGGGCGTAAAAGTTAGGACCTGGTATCACTCATCTAAAAAAGTTGTAGAAGCATTTGGATCAGAATTTCAACTTGTAAAAAAACAATCTCTGTCTTTGTTTTGTCCTCCCTCCTATATGGATCGTTTTCCCCACCGCTTTCCAAACTTGACGAAAATTTTGCTTCATCTGGATGATCGTTTCGGAGACCGATATCCCTTTCATAACTGGGGAGATTTCGTGGCGTATACATTTCGTTATGGATAATGAACTCTACCTGCGACTACGGGAAAAAGAAGGGCGGATTTATTCCGATGATATTGTTGCGCATTTGCCGTACATGGCAGATGCGCTGCCTCATGCGAATGAGTGGCGAGCTCGCGCCATTTCAAGTATGCGTCTCCACCGTTATTTTTCCTCCAAACCCACGCCGCTTTCCCTGCTTGAACTTGGTTGTGGAAATGGCTGGCTGTCAAACTTACTAAGCCAATCCCGACATCGCGTAATTGGTATGGATCGAAATCAGCAGGAATTAAAACAGGCAGCACGTATTTTTCAATCCAATTCAAAACTGCTATTTCTTGATGCTGATATATTTTCTTCGCCGTTTTATTTTGGTCAATTCGATGCCATCGTGCTTGCCAGCGTGGTTCAATATTTTCAAAATATTCATATATTGCTTCCTGTTTTATTGAGTTATTTGAAACCTGCGGGAGAAATTCATATTATTGACAGCCCTTTTTATGAGGATGGTGATCTGAAGGAAGCATCCACCCGTACGGAAATATATTATCGCACTTTGGGTTTTTCACAAATGACTGAGCATTATTTTCATCACCGCTTATCCGATTTGATGCCTTACAGAGCGCAGTGTTTATATGCTCCGAAAGGGATGCTGCATCGCCTAAAGCAGGCATTTGGGCAGGTTGATTCGCCTTTTCCATGGTACGTTATTAAGAATTAGGAGGTCAAATAAATGCTGCCTGCAATTGTTATTCCTGCTTACAATCGGCCATATACTTTGTCTCGCTTATTGACATCACTTAACACAGCCTCGTACCCGCCAGATGTCAATGTGCCGCTTGTAATTTCCATTGACCTCTATAATGGTACGCCAAACCACGAGGTGCTTAAGGTTGCTCAGGATTTTCCGTGGGCTCATGGCTCAAAAGAACTCTTGGTACATGATACGCATCTTGGGTTGCTGAAGAATTTTTATTTTTGTGGAAATCTCACCAAGAAATTTGATTCAGTCATTTTTCTCGAAGATGATTTGGTGGTATCTCCCGTTTATTATCAATATGCCCTTCGGGCCTTGGAATTTTTCGAATACGATCAAAAAATTGCAGGCATTTCCCTGTATCGTTATGCGTTTAATGGATATACTCATTATCCGTTTGACGTGCTTGAAGATGGCAGTGATGTTTTTTTCATGCAGCTCCCTTCCATATTGGGGCAGGTCTGGAGCAAGGGACAGTGGGAAAGGTTTGAGGGTTGGCGCATGGACGAAAATGTAATTGAAGTCTTTAATGGCCTGCACGCTGTCTGGTCGAAGTTTGATGCCGAGGATTATTTTCCAGTATTGACGAAATATCTTGCTTTAACAGATCAGTATTATGCATTTCCTCGTGTATCACTGACGACAGGGTTTGGCGATGCTGGAACACATTTTGTGAACACTACATCTTATTTTCAAGTCCCTCTTCAGCTTGGTCCAATATCCTTCCGTATAAAAACTTTGGATGTTTCGAATTTGCTTTTTGATTCATTTATGGAGATTAAGCCAATTTGTTTAAATCGAATTGCTCCCATATTGGACGGTTATGACTTTGACGTAGATTTGAATGCCTCGAAGGAGGCTCGTAATCTTCAACAAGAATATGTACTTACCGTTCGTGATTGTGTTAACCCAGTTAAAACTTTTGCCTTGGCTATGAGACCATTGGAGGCTAATGTTGCTTTTGGAATACAAGGTGTTGGGGTTAGTTTGTGCCGCCGTTCTGATATTCTCTGGGGGAGATGGAATACATTTCAAGCGCGACAGAGATTGTATAATTATTTCTTTAGCCGATCCCGATCAAATTTTAGGCAATATTTGAAGTCCCTTATATTTAATATGCTGAGCCGCATTAGGCGATGAAATATTTTTTTCCCGAATCACTAACCTCAATCCGCCGAAATTCTGTTTGGCTTCTGGCTGCACGTGTTTGTACGCAAGGGCTTTCAGTGGTTTTTATCGCTTTGGTGGCGCGCCGGCTGGATACGGCTGGTTTTGGTCAATTTACCTTTATTGCGGCTATTTTAGCGATTGGAAATACTTTTACAAGTTTTGGCACAGACACCTGGCTTGTCCGCGAGCTTGCAAAGACTCGATCTTTATCATTTGTCTCAGGTGCCTTTGTCCTTCAACTGGCTTTGGCTTTATTGTGGTATTTTGCAACCTTGTTTTTACGGCGGGATGTTCCTTTATTAATATATTCTCTTACTCTTTTTCCACTCTCTTTGTTTTCAGTTGTTTCATCTTTAATGCGTGGTTTTGAGCGCATGGACCTTTTTTGGGGATTATGCCTGATTAATGGAATTGTTCAAGTGGTTTGTGCAATCTTATCTTCAAACCTTATTTTGTTATGTATATTTTTGCTGGCGGGTTCCTTGATTACTGCTGTGTTGGGACTATGGATGTGTCACATATTTCTTCCCAATTTCAGCTTCTTGCCCGTTGGAGATTTTCGCGTGATTTTCCACGTTCTGCTCCCTTTTGCAGCTTTAGCCACCTTGAGTCTTGTTTCACAAAAACTGGGAATTTTGTTGATTTCATTGTTTTCAGGAAACGTGGCCACAGGTGTATTTTCTGCAGCTATCCGTATTTTTGAAGGGATTAAGATTGGGCATTACGCAGTACTTGGCAGCCTTCTGCCAATTTTGTCGCGTGATCTCTCATATTCAAAGCGGGAGTACCGAACTGCGTTTTTTGGATTGCTCGGATTGAGCTTTTTGCTTGCGGGGTTATCTTCTTTCTTTGCAAAGGATATCGTCCCTTTTCTTTTTGGCGCGCGATACGCACCTGCCTCGTCCCTTCTGATGGTTCTTGCATGGAGCCTTACTCCGTACACAATTTCTTCTTTTATTTCCGTCAATCTGGTAGTGCGCGGAAAGGAAGGTCTTCTTCTTAAGGCAATCACAGTTTCCCTTCTTCTTTGGATACCTTTATTCGTGATTTTGATTAAAGGATATGGGCTCATTGGAGCAGCTTGGGCTGTCTTATTTGGTGAGATTATTCAGGCCGTTATATTATCTTATATATTCTCAAAAGGTTTAAAAAAATTCCGCGGTTTAAATTTTGAAATTACAAATGAAATCCTTTAATGACGATTTGCCAGTTCTAACTCCTTTTGACTTATTAGACTATCGCCGCGCAACGGGTGCTCTTCAGAATTTTCCTCCTCCGCGTGCTGTCATATTCGCGCCGCAAAAAAGCCTTGCTTCCTATGTGCTTCGTAGATACTACACAAAACGCATTCATGGGTTTATGGGGGAGTTTTACATGCTCAAGCATTCTAAAGGGACAATTGCCCTGTCTACAGGTTTTGGCATCGGCGCTCCTGTAGTTGCAGGACTCACCGATGAGTTTTTTGCATTAGGTGTGAAACAATTCGTGCTGATTGGCATAGCAGGCGGATTACAGCCAGATCTCAAAGCAGGCAGTCTGATTATTTCCACTGGCGCCATTCGCGGCGAAGGAGTCTCCTGTCATTATCTTCCACCTGCTGAAAGTGTTCAATCTTCTCTTGAAATGTCCCACGGGCTTGAGGAACTCCTAAAGAAAGGTGGCCGTGAATTCTCTTCAGGTGTTACATGGACAACAGATGCGCCTTTCCGCGAACTTCGCAAAGATGTACTGGCATACCAGGAGCGAGGCATCCTCGCTGTGGATATGGAGGCGGCGGGTCTGCTGGCCGTTGCCGCAGCCAACGGAGTACCCGCGATTGCAACTTTTTCTGTTGCTGATATCCTTGCGAATGGAACTTGGAGTTTATCGAAGGATATGCGGGCTTCTCAGCTCGGTTTGGAAATTCTTTTTAATACCGTTTATGCTTATTTATTGAGCAATGTTTAATCTTTGAAACTTTGTTGTGTCTATTTCGTATATATTTTAGCTTTGAATTTTTCCGAATAAGTAATAAACTAAATCAAAAAAAGAAATCCCTTTATAGGAGAATGTACTATGAACAAACCAGGTCGTACTCAACTTGCACTCGGTGTTATCCTCATTTTTCTTGGCGCGTGGTTCCTGCTGGATAAAAGCGTACCAGCCTTCCATACAATTATCAATAAATATACCGAGTTCCCCTTCAACATGTTTTTGATTGGCGCGGGAATATTAATCATTGGGCTTGTAACAGGCCAACCCGGCATGTCTGTTCCCGCTGCAATCGTTGCGGGCATTGGCGGAATTTTCTATTATCAGACGATGACTAAAAATTATGACTCATGGTCATACATGTGGGCGCTCATCCCTGGTTTCGTGGGAGTTGGTTCTATTCTTGCAGGCCTGCTTGGTGATAACACCGCGCACAACCTCAAACGTGGTCTTAATATGATGGTCATCAGCGCAGTTCTATTTCTGGTCTTCGCCTCCTTCTTTGGCGGGCTGGATATTCTGGGTAATTACGGCCCCGCGGTTTTGTTGATCCTGCTTGGCGTGTGGGTACTCGGCAGCGGACTCTATCGCTCATTTCGTACCAAAGAGGAATAACATGAAACGCAATCAATTATTTTGGGGCGTGGCTTTACTCCTCTTTGGCGGCCTGATATTTGCCAATGAGATGGGAATTAAACTTCCCAATAACATGTCACTCATGGAACTTTCCTGGCCTCTGCTGCTGATCTTCGGCGGCATTTGGGTGCTTGTCGGTGTTTTCTTCCGTGCGAGCGGCAATGTTGAAACAGAAAATGCTTCCATTGAATTGCAAGGCGCAAATGCTGCAAACCTCAAGATCAGTCATGGGGCGGGTGAGTTAAATCTGCATAGCGGCGCGAATATCAACGAACTGGCACATGGTTCTTTTTCTGGTGGGTTGGAGCATAAAGCCGTTCGAAACGGTGACAGGCTTGAGGTCCGCATGAGACCCGCAAAAGATTTTATGGATTTCCCATTCCTAGGTTCGCACACTCAACTCGATTGGGACGTTGCGCTTAATCCTGAAATCCCAATTGCACTCACATTGAATCTTGGTGCCAATAAATCCACACTGGATTTGCATGACATGAACATCACCGGGCTGAAATTGGAAACTGGCGCAAGTGATACCCGTTTGACTTTGCCCGCGCGCGGCCGCTTCAAAGCGGACCTGGATCTTGGTGCGGCCTCACTGGAAGTGACCATCCCCGAAGGCCTTTCTGCTCGAATCCGCGCTTCACTCGGCGCGGTGGATTTAAAAATAAATCAATCCCGCTTTCCGCGTATCGACAGTGATTATCAATCTCCCGATTATGATTCCGCCGCAAATGCAGTAGATATGACCATTGACGCAGGCGCAGCCTCGATCAAAATTAAGTAACAGGTTGAAAATAAAATTGATGAGGATAATGAAATGAAACGATTTGATCCACGAATTGTATTTGGCTTTTTACTAATTGTTGGCGGCGGTCTCGCACTGGCGCAGACCATGGGCTTTCTTGAGACTGCCTCGAATATTTTTTGGGGCGGCGCATTCCTTGCGGTAGGGTTGATTTTCCTCACTCTGCTTTTTGGCGGACATTGGTGGAGCGCTTTCCCTGGCTTCACACTTGTTGCTCTTGGTGTGATGATACTGCTTCCCAAGCCTCTTGAAGAATTTGGCGGCGCGCTTTTCCTGGGCAGTATTGGTCTTTCTTTTTGGTATGTGTATTTCACCAGCCGCATTGAACGTTGGTGGGCGGTGATCCCGGCGGGTGTGTTAACTGCGCTGGCCGTTATGATTGTCGTCGCTGCGCGATTTGAGCAGTATGGCGGCGCGATTTTTCTGGGCGGTATTGGTCTTTCTTTTTTTATTGTGTATTTCACGAACCGTGTTGAGCGTTGGTGGGCGCTTATCCCCGCTGGTGTATTGGCTACTCTTGCAGGAGTCACCATCGCCTCCGAAAGATTTGGCGAATTTCAAACAGGGGGCTTCTTCTTTTTTGGCCTTGCGCTTACGTTTTTGCTCGTAGCCTTATTGGCTGAAATGCGCTGGGCGTACTGGCCTGCGTTGGTGTTAGGCATAATGGGCTTTCTCGGAATTGCATCTCTTTTGGATATTGCAAATTACCTCTGGGCCATTGTTTTGATCGGAGCAGGCGTGTTTCTTCTTTTTCGATATTTTACAAGTCGGTAAATGTAGAAAAAAATTTCTCTACCATATAAACTATGATTTTCAATTAATTGACAGCCGACAGCCGACCACTGTCGGCTGTCAATTAATTCACAAAAACATTGCTGGTTTTTGAAAATATACGCTAAAGAAATTACTGCTCGCCAATCACTTTCACATCTGGAAAGAATTGACGCACTGTTCCCTCCACCCAGCCATGTAATGTGGATGGTAATAATGGGCAATTTAAACACGCGCCTCCCAGATGCACTTTTAATTGATTGTTATCGAACGACACAAACTCCACGGTGCCGCCATGAAATTGTTCAACATATGCGCTTAACTTATCAAGCAGACCACGCAATTGAACTTCTCGATCATCTGTATTAATTGTGACCATGGATAAACTCCTTTTTATTATTCCTGATCTGATCTCAAGAGAGATTGGACTTGTGAATGTGCGTTATTCCAGCGCGGTGAAACTATACTTGCCAGACGATCCATAATGATTTTTCCTGTTCGGGGATGTTTCTGCACCAAAGTGATGAGGTGTTTTCCACGGATTCGTAGCGCTTCAATGTTCGATTCGCTAATGATGCTTGATGTATAGTACATGCTTCCAACCACTGCAGACCAGCCGAATACATCACCCGCGTGTAGGCGCGTTAAGATAATCGAAGGCCCATCGTAAGGTTTGTAGTGAATCGAAATTTCACCTTTAATGAGCAGATAAATATAAGTTGCAGGTTTCCCTTGTTCAAAGACTGTGGTTTCTACTGGGCATGTATATTGCTCAAAAAGAGGCTTGAGTAATGTAATTTGATCTGCCGCGAGATCCTGAAAGAGTGGAATGAAAGGCAAATGTTCAAGCATGTAATTGCATACTAATCAAGGTCTGGACAACTTTCCAGTACCAAACATCCTAAACTCAGCGACATCTTTCCTTCCTTTGTAATCCATGACTTTTGTTCGGTTATACTTTGTAAAATAATTAATTTTTACCTGTTTCATACCCCAAATAGAATGATGACTTCAACAAAAGACCTTTCTTCCCTTGAAAGACTTTTACTCGGAATCGACCAGCCTGAAATAGCGGAAGTTATCGTCCCGCTCCGCAGAGGGCAGTTATGTCCAATATGCAGCAACGCAAATTTAGACTATAACGGCTTGCTACAGTTGGCTTGTTCTGCCTGCGATTTTGCCGAAAATGGCGAAGGCGCAGGGTGTACCTGATAATAAATATTTGTTTGCTCCGTGTGAGCAAAGCTATGGATGTGATTAATGTCTTTCCCCGCCAGACCTTCTCTTGGACAACTTATTGCTACGATCATGATTGGTACAGGATTGATCGCTATTGGAATTATGCTTTTTTTAATATTGGAAAAAAATACCGCATCTGCTCAAGACTTTTCAGCTGTTTCCATTAAAGTAGATTTCGCCGCCCCTGAATTGATTCTCGAAGATTTGGCAGGTAATCGTGTTTCTTTGGATGATTATCAAGGAAGCGTTGTGCTGGTGAATCTCTGGGCTACCTGGTGTCCGCCGTGCAGGGCAGAAATGCCAACCTTGCTGGAATTCTATGAAAAATATAAATCAGATGGTTTTGTATTACTCGCGATCAATCAAGAAGAGACTCGTGAAACGGTGGAGCCATTTGTAGAAGAATTCGGATTAACTTTCCCCATCTGGCTTGATCCGGACTATCTCGCCCAGCGTGAATTTAACACAATGAATTTACCCAGCTCCTATATAATTGACCGTGCTGGACAAGTGCGATTAATGTGGATAGGCGGCATTTCAAAAAAGAATCTTGAGAAATATGTGCCTGATGTGATTAGAGAATAAACAATCGAAACAAAGCCGTATGGGGAAGGAGAGTTATGGGCCGCCGCCAATTGAGGTGTACGCGTCGCCGCACTCACAGGCAGTCACGGTTGCGCCACCTTTGGTTAATGTCCCCAGGTATTCACGGCTCCCATTGTGGACAACCCAGCCATTTAGATTGAAAGGAATGGCGCTGTCGGCGGTAATCCACTCTCCGTTGTATTTGCGGGCAATATGCACATGTGATCCTGTTGAGCGTCCACCTTCACAGGATGGATACCCAATTTTATCTCCTGTATGCAGTTCTGTACCAAGCGGGGTACGTCCCTTTGCAGAAAGGTGCAGATAAAAAATAACCCAGCCTGTGCGTTCATCACCATCCTGGTCGAGGTCAAGCGCAATTCCTTCACTACCGGAACGAACTACCAATCCATCTGCCATTGCGGTGGCGTAATTTTCTTCTTTTGTAACGAAGCAGCCTGATTTATCTGATGGCGGGGCAAAGTCGATTCCGGCCAGGGGTTCGCCTGTGCCCCAGCCTGTATGTGGGCCGCCAGTGTAGGACCAGACCTGATCGCTTGGGAAGGGCAGTTGAAATATAGGTTGTTGTAAACTGCCAGGCATTAGCACGAAGGGATCGTTCCACGGGTTGCTGAAAAGGCTTGAGTATGTCTGAATCAGGCCTTGAGGTCCGGTAGCGAGCGCGTATTTGTCGCCTGTAAAAAGCCTTGAATAATAGTATTGAAGTGCAACAGAAGCGGCATTTTGCCACGGGTCAGGTCTGATGAGGATGTGATCATTCTCTTCAAACTCCACCAGATTTCCAACGCGCCAGCCGTAATATCCATTATTGAGGATATTGGCGGCGATCACAAGTTGCAAATAGTGATTCTCCCAATAGCGGCGCGTGAAGCCAAGCAAATTCTTTTTTACAGGCTCTTCAGCTTGTGTTAATGCCCCGCCTTGATATTCAAGGATTGCCAGCAACAGGCGCGGATTGATGCTGTAATTGGATGCAACGTAATCTACCATTTCGGCGCCGGAGCGCCATTTACCGCCAGCATACACACGATAGTCTTTTAACCAGCCAGGTTGCGCCGCGACAAATGCAGAGGTGTTGAACCCAATACCGGTTGGCCCATTTACAAAGGCATGGTCTGGAATGATCTGAAATGGACTGGCCCATAATGCAAGATAGTAAATTGGAATTTTCATCGGCATGCCGGGCGGCATGCTGGTCGCATCATGCGGGATTTGGGGATTGGCTTCAAATATCTGATCTATTGTGGTGTTGAAACGTGCCGCGAGCGCCGGAAGCGTATCGCCTGTTTGCGCGGTGTAATCGACCCATTCACCAGGTTTATAAGGCGGGCGTACAGGGAGCGGCGTTTGCGCTGGGGCAGGTGCGTTATTGGCGGGCGATAGAGTTGCAGCTTCGGGATTATTATTTGATATTGTTCCAAGGCTGCAGGATGTGAGAATCACCGCGGCAGCTGTTACCACTTTAAGCGCATGTTGAATTGATCTTGTGAAGTTAATCATTCTCTTCGCGAAAAATATTTGACCATTTTTGCCCGACTGGATCTGCAAGGATAACTTCTTCGCCTTTGACAAGTTTTCCCTCATAGGCATTTTCCCCCGCGACAACACGCCACCCGCTCATGATGAACGGGATCGGCCCGTCTGCTGTGACCCACTCACCGTTATATTTTCTGGCAAAATGAAGATGGGTGCCGGTAGACACACCGCCTTCGCAGGAGGCGTGCCCAATGCGGTCGTTCACTTCGAGCCAGGTACCGACGGCAACACGATCTTTTTCTGCAATGTGCATATAAAGTAAATTCCATCCAGTTTGTTCATACCCATCACCATCCAGATCAACCATGACCGCTCCATTGGCTGAACGTACGACCAGCCCGGGCGCCGCAGCAGTGACCCAGGTGGAGGTTTGTTGGCAGCCACCATTTGCTGTGGATGGCGCAAAATCAATGGCCGCCGCTACGCTGTGTTTACTGCCATATATGCTTGGGTTGATCTGTCCCCAGGCGTTGTGAGGTCCGCCAGTTAAATTCCATTCGACATTTGGTTCAAAAGGCAGGACGAGGGTTGGTTGATTGAGCGCGGCGGGAAAGATTGGGTTGACAGCATCGGCACGCGCCCACGGATCACCAAACATTTCTGTGAACATGGCCGGGAAACCAGAATCGGAGTTGATGATCTGTTCCCATTGTGATTGACTATGGTTACGTGAGAATAAATATTGAATGGCAACTGTGCCGGCGTTTAAGCGCGGGTCAATACGGAGTGTGGTGCCATCCGGGAAATTAAGATGGGTCAATGTGCCGGCTCGCCAACTGTAATAAGCAATGGCTAAATTATTGATGGCCCACACCAATTGTATCGACATGCCTTTGTAGTGATAATCATTGAAGCCCATTGGGTAATTCACATGGAGTGTGTCTACTGGCTGACCGCGTACCCAGCGGCTTTCAAATTCAAGAATGCCGAGGAGCAAACGCGGGTTGATCGAGTTTTCAACTGCAAGTCTTTCGATGGCCTGGTCGCCGTTGATCCAGCCTGTGGAACCAAGGTAATCTTTGAACTTGCTGAGATACCCATTGGAACTCTGCACATATTCTTTGACATCAAAATCAGCGGCTGTAAAAGAAAAAATAATTTCTGCATCCGGCATGATCTGGATATTTGGGGTCATGGTTTCGTTGATGCGGTTGGGAATAACCAGCAGGGTGCCGGGGTCTATTAATGTGGTTTTGGTCAGGTCTGCATCTGAGGTGATCTCTGATTCTTCCACACTGAAGCGGGTTGCAATGGCTGAAAGCATATCTCCGCTTTGAGCGTAATACAGGAAGGGCGCCGAGTCATAGGAAGGGGTGAGGGTGGCTTCCATGATGGGAGCCGCGCCATCGGGTGTTGGTGTAGAGGTGTAGGATGTTTCTATTGCGATCAGCGGTGGAGTGGTTGAGGTGGGGAAAATGATCGGGTTGTCTTGAACAGCAAACGGGTCGAATGCCTGCGCGGGTGGGTTTACAAGATCCGCTGTGGGAGTTTGTGGAATCCCCCAGATTGAAGGAGAAGTTCCGCAGGCTGATAAAGTCAACGATAGGGCAGTGAGAATAGCGAGGATGCGATACATAGTGTTGTTTGAATTATATCTGTCTTGATTAAGAGTAGATGAATTAGCGTGTAACCTGATTGAATTCGTTTGCGCTGTCCCATGCTTCAATGGTTTGATTGCCGCGCGTCAGGAAGCCGTCATATTCGGCGCCGTTTCCGCTTGAGACCCAGCCATCGAGATTGAAGGGCAGTGGGCCGTCTGCTGCGATCCATTCGCCGTTGTATTTTCGGGCGAGGTGAAGATGCGTGGCGTTTGAAACGCCGCCTTCACAGGAGGCGTGCCCAACTCGTTCACCTGCGAAAAGATATTCGCCGGGTTGGGCGCGGTCTTCTTCGGCGATGTGCATATATAAAATAACCCAGCCTGTTTGTTCATACCCGTCGTTATCGAGGTCTTGTATCAAGGCTCCATTCGAGGCGCGCAAAACCAAACCATCGGCAACGGCTGTGACCCAGAGCGGATTTGTAGCACAGCCGCCGTTATCGCCGGGTGGGGCAAAATCAAGGGCGGCCCATGCTGAGCCAGAATCCCAGCCGCCGTGCGGGCCGCCAGTAAAGTACCACGCTTCGCCAGCGCTAAAAGGAAGATTCAGGATGGGCTGTGTGATGGATGGAGCAATGAGTGGTTCGATGGCATACTCAAATGGATTATCGAAGAAGACATAATATGTGAGAAGCAAACCTGTGCCGCTTACATCCTGTTCCCATGTAGGGCGGTCGTCCAGTTTTGCGAAGAAATATTGCAGGGCGGCAGTTCCGGCATTAATGGTCGGGTCAACGGGGACAACGCTGCCATCATTGATGACCCAGGTGGAGATGGCGTTGGCTTTCCAAAGATAATACCCTCGATTTAAACTATCCGCGGCCCATGTTAATTGACGATATAAACCATAATGGTATTCGTCAGCCAGTCCCATTGGATAGGAGGTATTGAATGGCTCCGGGTTGGTGACCCAGCCGCTTTGATATTCGAGCAAGGCCAGCAGTAAACGCGGGTTCACTGAATAATTGCGCGCAACGATCCAGATGATCTCGTGCCCCGATAATAGAATGCCATTTACATCCTGTGTGTAGTTGGCGAGATAGCCATTTTGGCTTTGAATAAAACTTTCAATATCAAAATAAACTGAGGCTGGCCCGTATACCATTTCAGAATCGGGGATCATTTTAAAGGAAGTTCCAGCGTCTCCGGGGTTTGGCGCAGGGACACTGAGCACCATGCCCACGTTTAGCAAATTTGGGTCTGTAATTTGATTGGCTTCCATGAGCGCCTTAAGGCTGATGCCGTAGCGCTGTGCAATATCTCCAAGGATATCTCCGGGCTGAACTACATATTGATCCGCATCCTGTCTGGGAGTTGGCAGAACGCGCTGTTCATCGGGCGTTGGCGTGCTCGCCGTTTGCAAATTAGCGCCAGCAGGCGGCGGAGAAACGGACAGGGGAACACGAGTTGGGGTTGCTTCTCGTGTAGCGGTTGCAGTCAGTGGTACGTTTGTACTTGTGCTGATGGCTGCGCCCGTTGGAGAATCCTGTGGAATGGGCAGAAAGGGATCGTAGGTTGGGAAAGCGGCAGGGGTACCTGTTGCAGGCGCGCAGGAGGCAAGCAGGGCCGTAATCAAGACACAGGTAATCGTGATCAATATACGGGAGAAAGGTGATGTGTTTTTTTGCACAGACATGAGTGCGATTTTACCAGTGGAGAGGGAAATAAGGATGATTGAAACATTTGGATGATTTTCATTTCTGCGCTTTTGTAAATAGATAGACCGCCGACCACAGACAGCAGACGACGGTCTATCTATTATGTTTCTCCAGGATTTGCCGTGATGTGCCGCCAGATGTAGGTCGGATTGGCAATCCGACTTACGCCACATGGCCACATATGCTGGTCTATCACGGGAATTCCCATTGAGCCTCTATTATGTTTCTCTTTCCTGAAATATATTTTTACAACAGGATCAAGGACGGCATTGAGGATGTCTTAGCAAATCCTCGGTAGCATTTCGCCTGCCAGCATATCTACGATGCGTGTACTGCCAAGTGCAGTTTTGAGTAGCACACGTCCGCGCGGATCGGCGGTGACTTCGCCAATGATGACCGCATCCTCGCCATAGCGCGTGGCGCGCATCGCTTTCAGCACGGACTGTGCATCTTCGCGCGCGACCATTGTCACGAGCTTGCCTTCGTTGGCAATATATAACGGGTCGAATCCAAGCATCTCGCAAGCCGCACCCACTTCGGGGTGGACGGGAATCGTTTCTTCGTCCAGTAGAATGCCCACATTGGATTGAGTCGCAATTTCATTCAAGGTGGTTGCCAATCCGCCGCGTGTGGGATCGCGCAACACGTGGACGTTGTTGCTCGCATCCAGCATGGCATCAATCAAGTGATTGAGCGGAGCGACATCGCTTTGAAGCGAGGATTGGAATCCCAACTCGCCGCGCGCGCCAAGAACCGCAATGCCGTGATCGCCGATCGAACCAGACAGGATCACTGCATCGCCAACTTTGGCATTCGCTCCGCTGATATTGACTCCTTCGCGCACCACGCCCACACCTGCGGTGGTGATGTACAGCCCATCGGCTTTGCCTTTTTGCACAACCTTTGTATCGCCAGCCACGATCTGCACGCCCGCTTCATCGGCAGCGGCTTTCATCGAAGCTACTACCAGCTTGAGCGTTTCAATCGGCAGACCTTCTTCAAGAATAAATCCCGCAGTTAAATAAAGCGGTTTTGCGCCAAGCATCGCCACGTCATTGATCGTGCCGCAGACTGCCAGTTTGCCAATATCTCCGCCAGGGAAAAACAGCGGAAAGACCACATGCGCATCGGTGCTGATAGCAAGATTTGCGTGCAAGTTTGACTCAAGCCGCGCTGCATCGTCACCTGCATTCAAGGCAGGGTTATCAAACGCAGACATAAACGCCTTTTGAATCAACTGGTGACTCATCCGTCCGCCCGCGCCATGTCCCATCACAATTTGCTCGTTGTGAGTCAACGGCGGCGCACAGACCGCGCCTTCAATATTAATTGTTTCGTTAGTCATAATTTACCTTCTGGAGTCCCGAAGTTCTACTTCGGGGTGTTTTATGGAGTCCGCAAGTAGAACTTGCGGACTCCATAAAACTTTAGGTTTCGGTTGGAGTCCCGAAGTTTTACTTCGGGATATTTTGTGCAATCTGCAAGTAGAACTTGTAGACTCCGAGTTCTGTTAATAATCATCTGCCACTTCTGCGTCATCAGTACAAGATAAAACCATTTTCTGAAATTCTGGTTCCGAATTCTCAAAAAAATGTTTGTAACTTGAAAACGGATAATCTTCTGGGTTCTGAGCCAGTCCATGCTTTACGGGATTCATCATGACATAAAGCATCCGAGCATAATACGAAGCTTCATTTTTAATACAGGTATCCCAATAGTTGTACCAAACTCTTTGACCTGGCTTTCCGTCAATTCGGTTTACGAATTTTGCGTTGATTGAATGAACGCCTTGAAGCAATGTTTTTAGCGAAAGCGCATTCTCAGGACTTTGGGCGACGAAGTGATAATGATTGGGCATCACAGACCAAGCTTTGACAGACCAACCCAAAACGCCAGCCCGTTCAAGAAGAGTTTCACAGAAATTGGCGCGCTTTTCATCGGAGTCCAAAAGAGGCTTTTTATAAAGTGTCGCGCCTGTGATCATGTAAACGGCATTAGAAACAAACCAATGTGGTGGAGAATTTAGGTGTGGTTTGTAAATATCCATTTCGCGATTCATCCATTACGGAGTCCAGAAGTTCTACTTCTGGACTTTTCTTTCGATCAACCAATCCGCAAGTAGAACTTGCGGACTCCGACTAGCGTCCGTATTTATAATACGCCGCGCAAGCCCCTTCGGAGGAAACCATCGTCGCGCCAAGCGGATTTTCAGTGGTACATTCTTTTCCAAATGCAGGACAATCATGCGGCTTCTTAAGTCCCTGCAAAATTTGACCTGCGATACATAACGATGATTCTTTCGTGTGGATATCGCCTACATCAAAACGCTTCTCAGCATTGAACTGGTCAAACTCGGGGCGTAAACCCCAGCCGCTCATGGGGATCATGCCAATGCCGCGCCAGGTTCGGTCACATTCCAGAAAAACTTTATGGATTGCATCCTGTGCGGGTTTCAGTCCTTCAAAGGTTACAGCGCGGGAATAGGCATTGGCAATTTCAATTTTGCCCGCTTCAAGTAATTGAACAGCAGCCAAAATTCCCTGCACAATGTCGAGCGGCTCAAAGCCAGTAATTGCCATCGGAATTTTGAACTCGTCCAGCAATGCTGGATATTCGTGATAGCCCATCACCGCATTGACGTGACCCGCCAATAAAAATCCCTGCACACGGTTATGCGGTGAACCTAAAATTGCTTTCATGGCGGGCGGCACGCGCACATGCGAAACCAGCACTGAATAATTCGTCAACCCGAGTCTCTGTGCGTGGATCACGCTCATCACATTGGGCGGGGCGGTGGTTTCAAATCCGATTGCAAAAAATACAATCTGCTTGTCGGGGTTTTTCTGCGCCAATGCCACAGCATCCAGCGGCGAGTAAACCACGCGCACGTCCCCGCCTTGCGCCTTGACCGAGAACAGATCTTGCCCAGAGCCAGGCACGCGCAACATGTCGCCATAAGAGCAGAAGATCACATTCGGCTGGGACGCAATCGCCAGCGCCTTGTCAATCAACTCCAGCGGAGTCACGCACACAGGGCAGCCAGGTCCGTGTACCAATTCAATTTCAGGCGGCAGCAACTGGTCAATGCCATGACGCACAATGGCATGAGTCTGTCCGCCGCAGATTTCCATCAACACCCATGGGCGTGTCACAGTGCGGCGGATTTCTTCGATCACGCCTTTCACCAGCGCAGCATCGCGATATTCGGTAACGTATTTCATGGCGTTGGCTCGGGTCCCAATTCTTCTTCGATTGCGCCCATCTGCCTCAACAACTCAAGCGTTTCCAAGGCATCTGATTCGCTCAACAGGCTTATCGCAAATCCCACGTGGATAATGCAATACTCGCCAACTTGCGCTTCTGGCACGTATTCCAAACAGGCTTCACGAAAAATTCCGCCGAAGTCCACTTTTGCCATTTGCAGTCCATCTTTTCCGTATAGCTCAACTATTTTTCCAGGTACGCCTAAACACATTTTATCCTCGCATTTTTGTTGCCGCGATCACAGCCTGTCCTAAAGATAAGCCGCCATCATTTGTCGGAACTTCTCTATGAATGTATACCCTGAAACCATTATTCTCTAAAAGTGATAAAGTTCGTCTTAATAGGGTGATATTCTGCCAGACTCCGCCCGACAATGACACCTCATTAATTCCAGTTTCTGATTTTATTTTCATACAAATTTCGCGCACAGACTCAGCCAGACCGTTGTGGAATCTGGCGGATATTTTCGAGATGTGGACTCCCGCCATCACATCTTTTATCAACGCCTCAACCACGCTTCGCACCTCGACTTTATCCTGATTCAGTCCGAACGAATAACTCCCTCTTTCAGTTTCATCCACTAAGGACTCGAACTCAATCGCCGCCTGTCCTTCGTAGTTGACCTTCTGCCGCACGCCAGCCAACGCCGCCGCCGCATCGAACAATCGTCCCATCGAAGAAGTCATCGGTGTGTTGATTTTTCTTTCCAATTGCATGCGCAGTATCACTTGATCTTCAGCGCAGAATTCAGTCACTGAGTCGAGTCGCTCATCCCATTCCAAGCCTAAAGACCAAAGCAGTGCTAACGCAGTCCGTGCAGGCTTTTTAATTGCTGCATCTCCACCTGGCAATGGAAAATATTCAAGATGATATGCGCGTTGATAGGATTTGTAATCTGCAATCAAAATCTCGCCGCCCCAGATCGCACCGTCGTCGCCATAACCTGTTCCATCAAATGAGACACCAATTACAGGATGCGATCCATCCAGTCCATGCTCAGCCATGCAAGAAGCAATATGTGCGTGGTGATGTTGAATGTTGAATACAGGCAGGTTTTCACGTTCTGCTCTTTCAAGAGCGTAGCGCGTAGCCAGATAATTAGGATGCATGTCACATGCAATGGCTTCAGGCTTCACACGAAACAATCGTTCAAAATGCTCCACGCCCTGTTCAAATGATTTCAGCGTTTCGTAATTTTCCATGTCACCGATATGATGACTGAGGAAAGCATAATTTTTATTCGTGATACAAAACGTATTTTTTAACTCCGAGCCAGCCGCGAGAATCTGTGGAACATCAAATGGAAGTTTGACGGGGGATGGGGAGCAGCCGCGAGATCTTCTTATTGGGTAAATTGGTAGATTGGCAGATTGGGAATTGGAAACCAATTTACCCTTACCCAAGTTACCAATTTCCAACACTCTCACCACCGAATCGTCACAACGAATATGAATGTCGCGGTTGTGCATGAGGAAGGCATCAGCCAGTTTGGAGAGTCTTTTGCGTGCGTCGTCGTTGCCTGTTGCTATAGGTTCTTCGGAGAGATTTCCGCTGGTCATTACTAAAGGATGAAGGATCGCTTCGCGGGATGAAGGATGAAGGGAATCGGCAAAGAGCAAATAATGCAAAGGAGTGTAAGGCAGCATCACGCCGAGCCAGTCTTGCTTGGGCGAGACTTCTTCAACGATGGTTGATTCTGGTTTACGTTTGAGTAAAACAATTGGGCGTGCAGATGAGAGTAATAATTCACGTTCCGCATCACTGACGAAGCAATATTGTTCTATAGTTTCGATGTCGGGCATCATCAATGCGAAAGGCTTGTCCACGCGAAGTTTGCGGTTGCGGAGCTTGGTCACGGCTTGCGCGTTGGTTGCGTCACACGCTAAATGAAATCCGCCAAGACCTTTGATGGCAACGATTTCACCTTTTGTCAAAGCATTGCGAGTTTGGGCAATCGCATCATCCGAACTTACTAACGTTCCAACGTTTAAACGTTCAAACGTTACTTGCGGTCCGCACACAGGACATGCTACAGGCTGGGCATGGAATCGTCGATCAGTCGGGTCTTTGTATTCGCGTTCGC